>Ga0116133_1000077_pt1 | contig 28023 bp, 23 predicted proteins | sample June2015DPH_19_2_FD_89736 | JGI IMG/M metagenome (GOLD analysis project Ga0116133, IMG submission 89736) | Peatland microbial communities from SPRUCE experiment site at the Marcell Experimental Forest, Minnesota, USA - June2015DPH_19_10 | ecosystem: Environmental > Terrestrial > Soil > Wetlands...
ATCGAGATGCAGTTTCACCTCGGCATCGAGCTGCTTGGGTGGTCTCACTCTCGCATCGATCACATAATCGCGCACGAGGATGGGATCTTCACGAGCCGTTGTGTCTGCCAGCGATGCCGGAGATTTCTGTCCCTGACGGGGCCGCGCGCCCTGCCCCGCACCCTCGATCGAGAATGAGGTCCAGACGTCGTAATACAAGCCCCCGTTTTCAGCGGTCTTGCCTTGCCCGGCTTCAACTTGTTCCCTTGCGACCGAGTCGAAGAGAATATCGAAGATACCGAGCTTGTTCCCCTGCAGCCGGGCATGCAACATGCGATCAGCGGGATCCGCGCTTCTCGGGGCTGGAGAATCCGGCGAACTGCCGCCCGTGGCCGGAAGCATTTCACTAAAGCTCGCCAGCAGTCTCATGGCGTCTGCCTGGGCCAGATTGCGCGCCGTTTCGTTCCACCGGGCAGCAAATTCCTGCGCATCCTCCGGCGCTCTCAGGCCGGGCTGCAGCTCAGCGGCGGTGTTGTCGTTGAAGCGGAAGTAAGCGGTCGTGAACCGCTCTTCCAGAATGGCCATCCCCGTGAACAGGCTCATTGACTTTCGTTCTACGTCGTTGGGCGGAACCAGCAGCACTTCTCCATCGCCCTCAAAAAAGGCCCCGGTAATCCTGCCCAGCACATCCTGGGTAAAGGCAATGGTGCCATCCTCCAGTGTGATATGGATCGAGGGCCGATCCAGTGAACCATCGCGCACTTTGAAGACTCGCGTAGGATCGAGCCCGACACCGCTCAGTTGCAAGTAGAGCGACTCCGCCGGTCCTGGGCGGTGCGACGGTGCTGGAACCACCGGCGTTTGTGCACTCCATGCCAGGGGAAATGCCAGAGCTGATAGGCACATCGCCAGCACGATTCCAAGTCCGCACCGTGCGGGCGGTACTTTCGTCACGTAAATGGGCGCCGCCACGTTGCTAGAATGCGCTTGAATGCGTTTCCGTGTCACTATCTTAATAATCACGTGGGTAATGCTCGCCTTGGCGGCGCCGGCTGACACCATCCATTTGAAGAATGGCCGCGCCATTCTTGCCGACCACGTCCGCGAAAATGGCAACCGTTACGAATACGACATTGGCGACGATAGTTATGCCATTCCCAAGAGTTCGGTAGACCGCGTCGAAACCGGCGGCATGCCCGCCACTAATAACGTCCCTTCTGGCGCAAGCAAGAGTGTGAGCGATCTGCCGGCTTTTGCCCCGGTGGACAGTCTTGCGAACGAGGGCGACCTTCCCAAGACAATTGTTAAGGACGGCAAGGTTGACCCCGACGCTCTGGCCCAGCTTGAAGGCAAAGGAAATGCCGATTTAAGCGCAACCGCTGACTTCATTGCCGGAAAGTTTGAATTCGAACACGGCAACATCGATCAGGCCCGCCATTACTTCGACAGCGCCCTCCACTTCCAGCCGGAGAACTCAACCGTCCTTATCTACTACGCGGCCCTGCTGGTGCGCACGGGGAACGCTTCGCAGGCACTCTCGTATGCTCAGCGCGCCGTGAGCGCGGCGCCCCAGTCACCCGATGCCTACACCGTGCTCGGCTACGCGCAGCAGGCTTGCGACCGCACCAAAGAAGCCGTTGCTGCATGGAAGCATTCCCTCGAACTGCGTCCCGATCCTACGGTCCAGCAATACCTGGCAAAAGCGCAGCGCGAGCAAAACGTCGAGACCGATTTCGCCCAGCGCGAAAGCAGCCATTTCGTTCTGCACTATGAGGGCAAGCAGACTTCCGAAACATTCCGCGGGCAGATCCTAAGTGCGCTCGAATCCAACTACAATGACCTGGCTCGTGATCTGGGCACGCCGCCCCGCGACAATATCCTGGTAACGCTCTACACCGAGCAGGCGTTTTTTGACGTTACGCGTGCGCCGTCCTGGTCGGGAGCCCTCAATGACGGCAAGCTCCGCATCCCCATCAGCGGCCTCAACTCCGTGACGCCCGAGTTGGCGCGGGTTTTGAAGCATGAACTCGCCCACTCATTCATCAACCAGCTTTCCGGCGGGCGCTGTCCGCCTTGGCTGCATGAGGGCATCGCCCAGCTTCTTGAACCCAAGACGCTGGGCAGCGATGGACACCAGCTGGCTCTGTTATTCAAGTCGCAACGCAACATCCCGCTGAATGTTCTGGAAGGCAGTTTCCTGCGATTCTCTGGTACGGAAGCCTACCTGGCCTACGCGGAGTCGCTGGCTGCGGTTTCCTACATCAACGATTCTTACGGCTTGGGCGACATCCAGAGAATTCTGCAGCGCCTCAGCGAGGGCAGCTCGACTGAAGCCGCTTTGCGGGCGACTATCCACTCCGACTATGGCCAACTCGAGTCCGAGACCGGCAAATACCTCAGCGACAAATACGGCGATTAGTGCATTTGCCCGCTGCCAGCGCTTGTGCTACTTTCGGCTCTTAGTTCACCCGTCGAATGTGCCCTCTATTCCAGTCCCGTGCGCCGCACCCTCTGCCCGCCATCGAGCCCGTCCCCAGCGAGTTTCCGAAGATCAACGGCGCGGAAATCGCCGCCGCCACCTACGGACAGCGGGTCGCGGGAGATTTCTATGACTCCTTGCGAGTCAGCCCGGAACGGATTTTGTTTGGCTTGCTTGATGTGGCTGGACGTAGGGACACCAATCAGCAGATTCTCTCGGCTGCACAGAACATCTTTCGCACGCTGGGAACGGAACTCTTCTCGGGGCCCGACATCAACGAATCCGATGCCATGACCGAGCTTTGTCTTCGACTCAACCGCGGCCTGATGGAAGCCGCGGCGGGCGTTCACTCCTGCCCGGCATTCATCGGCTGCTATCACGAACAATTCGGCACCCTCTGCTACACCAATGCCGGGCACACGCCGGGACTCCTCCGCGACAGCACTGGCATTGCCGAACTTGGATCTACCGGGCTGCCGCTCGGTCTTTTCTCCCACGCCACTTGCGACGCTCCCATCGTCGGCCTGGAGAAAGGTGCGGTTCTTCTGCTGGTTTCGCGAGGGGTCGTAGAAGGCAAGTGCAAAGAGGAGAAAGTCGATGACCTGGAATTCGGCCTGGAACGCGTAAAAGACCGGTTGCGGGCCGATTCTTCGCCGACTGCCCAAGCGCTTTCCGGCTCTATTTTGAAGAGCGTTGGGGAATTCACCTGCGAACCCCTGGTTCCAGACGACCTGACCGCCCTCGTTTTGCTGCGGATCGCCTAGCCCCATCCCGGCAACCTGCCGGACACCCCGGCGCATCGGATTTATGCGAGGCAGGCGTGTGTTTGGCCGGACGTAGTAAAATGTCCGAGGCCAGCCCTTGCAAGCCCAGGCCGCTTGGCCGCCTACCGAAATTCTATGAAGAGACCCTTTCTGATACTCGTCGCAATAGCCTGCCTGCCCGCATTCGCCGCGGGCCAGGTCGTCGAAGAAATTGTTACCCGCGTGAACGGCCAGATCATTACCCTTTCGGAGTTCCAACGCAGCAAGGACCAGCTTAAGGACGATGTCAAACAGCAGGACCCGGCCAACGCGGACAAGCTCTTTGAGCAGCGCGAAAAGGACATCCTGCGCGATCTCATCGACCAGCAACTCCTGCTGGAAAAGGGCAAAGACCTCGACATTACCGGCGATACCGACCTCATCAAGCGCCTTGACCAGATGCGTAAGGACATGAAGCTGGAAACCATGGAGGAGCTTGAAAAAGCCGCCACCGCCCAGGGCATCTCCTACGAAGACTTCAAGCAGAACATGCGGAACCAGATCATCACGCAGAAGGTGATCGGCGAGGAAGTTGGCTCCCACCTCACCATTCCCAAAGAGGAAGAGCAGAAATTCTACGACGAACACAAGAGCGAGATGGAACAACCCGAGTCGATTAGGCTCAGCGAAATCCTGATCGCTCCTCAGAAGCCTGCCGCCGATAAGACGGCCCCGAACAAGCCAGCTGAAAGCAATGCCGCTGATGCTGGCGTCGCCGGGAACGCAAAGACCCAGGACGATGCGGCCAAGCAAGCCGCCGAGGCTGCGGCTCTTTCCGCAGCCGAAGCGAAGGCCAACGATGTGCTCAAGCAGATTCGCGCTGGCGCCAGCTTTGACGACGTGGCCAAGAAGAATTCCGAGGGGCCCTCGGCGGCACAAGGCGGCGACCTTGGCGTCTTCAAGCGCGGAACTCTCGCCAAGGAACTTGAAGATAAGACATTCGCCATGAAGGCCGGCGAAGTCACCGACGTTATCCGCACCAAGCAAGGCTATGTCATCCTGAAGGTTACCGACCACCAGATGGCAGGCATTCCCCCGATGAAAGAGATCGAGCCGAAAATCCAGGACGCTCTGTATTACGAGAAGCTGCAGCCCGCGCTCCGCGCTTATCTCACAAAACTGCGCGAAGAGGCCTACATTTACACCATGCCGGGTTACGTCGATTCCGGCGCCAGTCCGAACCAGACGGCGCCGATCGAGACCGCCACTGCCAAGCCATCTGACTCGAAGAAGCTCAAGAAGAAAAAGAAGCTGGGCATTCTCTAGGAGCACGGCGCCTGAGAGAGGCCGATCTGGTACCGATCACGGGGAATTCCTGCCCCACGACCGCGCCCTCGCGTCGCCGTCTTCTCCCTTTCTGATTTACACTGATGGAGAGAATGAAGGATTTCTACATCAGCGACTGTACCCGCCACGAAAACAAAATCATCACTTCCAACTTCGTCGTGGTCTCCAAGCAAATCAAGCCTAAGAAGACGGGCGAGCCCTACCTCGCTCTTACCCTCGGCGACCGCAGCGGACAACTCGAAGCCAAAATGTGGGACAACGTGGAAGAAGTGCTCAATGCCTTCGAGCAGGACGATTTCCTCAAGATCAAGGGCTTGGTCAACAAGTACAAGAACCGTTTCCAGCTGACCATCCACAAGGTGCGCAAGCTGGGCGAATCAGAAATCGATTTCTCCGATTATCTTCCCAAGACCTCCAGAAATATCGACGAACTCTGGCAGACCTTGACCGATTTTGTCGGTTCTTTTCAGAACCCTCATCTCAAGTCGCTAGTGCGGGCCTTCATGTCCGACCCTGAGATCGCCGCCGCTTACCGTAATGCTCCGGCCGCCAAGACTCTGCATCACGCTTATATCGGCGGTTTGCTGGACCACGTCGTCTCGCTTTTTCGTTCCTGCGACCTGGTCTGCAGAAACTACCCACAGGTGAACCGGGATCTGCTTCTTACTGGAGTGTTTCTCCACGACATCGGGAAGATCCACGAACTCGCCTACAATCGCTCGTTTTCCTACACCACGCGCGGCCAGTTGCTCGGGCACATGATCATCGAACTTGAGATGTTGCAGGCTAAACTCGCGCTGGTCCCCGACTTTCCGCCCGAACTCAAGACTCTTCTTGAGCATCTCATCATCAGCCACCACGGCGAGTACGAATTCGGCTCGCCCAAGTTGCCCATGTTTCCCGAAGCGCTCCTGCTGCACTACATGGACGACCTCGATTCCAAGATGGAGGCCATGCGCGCCCACTTTGAGCGGGAAGCCGATCTGGAAAGTCCTTGGACCAGCTACAACCCATCGCTCGGACGCCCCCTGCTAAACAGCGCAAAGTTTCTTACCCCTAAGGTCACTCCCCCGGCGAATTCTCCCTCAACCGCGGAGGCTGAGGACGAGGCGGAGCCGGCCAGCGAATCCCGCGAAGAAACCCCGATACTGCCGGGCTTTGAGCCTTAGCTCCCGCGTCGGAGAAAATCTCTATTCCATGCTCGACTTCAACCGCTTCGAATTTCTCACCTTCGATTGTTACGGCACCCTCATCAACTGGGAAGAAGGAATTCTCCGCTGCCTGCACCGCGTCCTAGCGGCCCACGGCAAAGACGCGGACGATGCCATCATCCTGCAGTTCTACGGCGATTTCGAAGCCCGAGCGGAGCAGGGAGAGTATCGCCTCTATCGCGACGTTCTTCAGTCTGTCGTGCGGCAGTTCGGAGAACAACTGGGTTTCGCGCCCACGGACCGGGAAGTCCGCTCGCTGCCCGAGTCTTTACAAGAATGGAAGCCTTGGCCGGATACCGTAACTGCGCTCCGCGAACTCCGGAGCCGCTTTCGCTTGGCCATCATTTCTAATGTGGACGACGATCTCTTCGCCACTACGCGGCCTCAGCTTGAAGTCGATTTTGACCAGATCATCACCGCCCAACAGTCTGGCGCTTACAAGCCGTCATTGAAGATCTTCGAACTCGCGTTGAGCCGCGTCGGCGTTCCTGCCCACCGTATCCTGCACGTGGGGCAGAGCCTATACCACGATGTAATTCCCTCGCAGTCGCTCGGCTTGGCCACGGTCTGGGTCAACCGTCCATCGGTGCGAACCGGAGTCGGCGCCGTCAAGGCGGCAGAAGGGCATCCGGACTTGCAGGTCTCCAGTCTCGCGGAGCTTGCTGCCGCTTGCGCCCAACCGTGATCTTCTAGAAGTTGGCGGGAATCTTCACGACTCTCTTCTGAATGGCCCACATGACGAGCTCGGCCTTGTTATGGATGCCAAGCTTCCGCATCAGATTGAACTTGTGCGCGTCTACGGTCTTGCTGCTTAACCCCAGAACCGTTGCCGCTGCCCGCACCGTCTTTCCTTCCGCCAGCAGTTTCAGTACTTCCCGTTCGCGGGTGGTGAGAGCGCGTTCTTGTGGGACCAGCGTTTCAGTGGAGCGCTGCGGGTCACGTCGGAAAATAGCTTCCTGACGATTCGGCGTGCCATAGTTCGCCGAATCACGGTCCGTGGCAATATCTTCCAACGCATGGCCACGGCACGAGTTCCGCACCATCTCCACCAGTTCTTCCACGGAAGTGTGCCGCGCCGTACAGCTTTCGGTTGTGGTCCGCAGCGAGTCGAACCCAGAACTGGCCTGTTCCTGCATGCTCAAGAACACAAGTTTGGTGTGGGGAGATTCTCGAGATAGCAAAAGCGCTGCTTCAGATGCGGGTAGGCCAAACGTGGCGGCATCCGCGATGACAACGTCTGGCCGGTACTCATAAACCTTCCGCAGACACTCGGCCGCATTTCCGGCCTCGCTCACGACTTCGAGATCGGGCTCGTCCCGCAGCAGACGCCGGAGACCCTGCCGCAACAGAACGTGATCATTCGCGAGCACGCACCGAATCTTCCTGCCGGGGAATACTATTTCCTTTGGATCTGTGCGGGGGGACACAGTTCCTCCTGTTTGGCCAGAGAATTTGTGAAGTGACGCAGACCCTTAACCAGAGCCGAAATCGAGAAGGCACGAAGAACGCCTGATTATTGTAGCAATCATTCACCCTCCTATGCATGCGGAAATCTGAGAACGGCTCCCTTTTCTTGTGCGCCCGTCCGGAAATGCAACTTTCTTTCTCCATCTGGAAACTCCAGAGGGACGCCGTATCAGGTAGAATCGACCACTTATGCTGCGCTACTTCACCGCCGGAGAATCTCACGGCGAAGCTCTGGTCGCTTTTCTTTCCGGCCTGCCCGCCGGGCTCAAAGTGGACCAAGGCTTCCTCGACCGCGAACTCTGGCGCCGGCAGCAGGGCTATGGACGCGGCGGCCGCATGAAGATCGAGCGGGACACCGCTCACATTCTTTCAGGCGTCCATCACGGCATAACGATCGGTTCGCCCATTTCCGTCCAACTCGAAAATAAAGACTGGAAAAACTGGCAGGAGTCCCTGCCCGTCGGCGCAGGCGACCCCGCTCGGCACAAACGCGTAGCCTCTCCCCGGCCTGGACACGCCGACCTGGCGGGAGCGCTGAAATACAATTTTTCCGAGGCCCGTTATGTCCTCGAGCGTGCCTCCGCCCGCGAATCGGCGGCGCGTGTCGCTATCGGCGCCCTCGCCAAAATCTTCCTCCGCCAACTCGGCATCGATGTCCTCAGCCATGTCGTTGCCGTTGGCAACGTGGCCATGCCACAAGAAATTTCGTGGGAGCAGATTCAGGCTCTTTACAATCAGGAAGAAATCTTGCTCAATTGTGCCGACCCGGACATCGAGCAGCGCATGAAGGACGAAGTCGACAAGGTCTACAAAACCGGCGATTCACTGGGCGGAGTCTTCGAGGTGGTTGCCCACGGCGTTCCACCCGGACTGGGCACTTACGCGCAGTGGGACGAACGCCTCGATGGCCTGCTTGCCGCCGCCGTCATGTCATTGCAAGCAGTGAAGGCGGTTGAGATCGGTTCCGGCATTGCCGCTGCCGCTTCTCCTGGCTCCGCGGTGCACGACGAAATTGGCTATGGCGAGCCGGCTGGCTTCACCGCGTTTACCCGCACCCGCAACATCGCCGGCGGAATCGAAGGTGGCGTGTCCAATGGAGAAGAGATTCGCGTGTGCGGTTACTTGAAGCCCATTTCCACCTTGCGCCGTCCGCTAAAATCAGTCGATTTCGATACTCGTCAACCGGTAAACGCCGCCTACGAGCGCTCCGACGTTTGCGTAGTTCCGGCCGCCGGAGTCGCAGCCGAGGCCATGGTGGCGCTTACCCTGGCTCGCTGCGCTCTCGATAAATTCGGCGGCGACTCCATGACGGAAACCCTGCGCAATTTCCAGGGCTACTGCCTGCAACTGAAAAACTACTGATCGCAACTGAAATGATCTATCCCATTGTGAAGTTCGGAAACTCTGTCCTCGAGAAGCCGGCCGAGAAAGTCACGGTCTTCGACGAAGAACTGAAGCAGCTCATCGATGACATGTTCGAGTCCATGTATGCTGCCCGCGGTGTCGGCCTGGCAGCGCCGCAGATCGGTATCTCGCGCCGCATCGCCGTCGTCGACGTCACCTTCAAAGAGGACCCCGATGCCAAGCTCGTCCTCATCAACCCGGAAATTATTCACAAGGAGGGCCGCCACTCGCAGAGTGAAGGGTGTCTCAGTATCCCTGACTTCCGCGAAAATGTGAGCCGCGCCAGCGTGGTCACAATCCGCGCCCAGGATTTAACCGGGAAGCTTTTCGAGAAAACTGCCGACGACTTGCTGGCCCGTGCCTTTCAGCACGAAACCGATCACCTCAACGGCAAACTCTACATCAGCCACATCAGCGCTCTAAAACGCGACTTAATGAAGCGCAAAATTCGCAAGCTGGTCAAAGCCGGAGAATGGTAGAAGAGTTGAGTCATTGAGAGATTGAGTCAATGAATCAATGATTCAATGTGTCAATGATTCAATCCCTCAATCTCGTTTTCTGCGGCACGCCTCGCTTCGCCGTGCCTACGCTCGATGGGTTGGTCGATGCCGGGTTCCGCATTCAGTTGGTGGTTACGCAGCCGGACCGCGCCAAAGGGCGCGGCCTCGAACTCGTCTCCTCTCCAGTCAAAGAACGCGCCCTGCAGCTAGGATTGCCGATCGTCCAACCCGAAAGCATCAAGCACAACGCCGACTTCCGCGCCCAGCTCGACGCCCTCAAACCCGACGCCATTATTATCGTCGGCTACGGCCGCATCATTCCGCAATGGATGCTCGATCTACCTCCTCTCGGCAACCTGAACCTGCACGCTTCGCTCTTGCCGAAATACCGTGGCGCCGCTCCCATTCAGTGGGCGATTGCGCGGGGTGAAACCGTCACAGGAGTCACCACGATGAAAATCGATGAAGGCCTCGACACCGGTGACATCCTTCTGCAGCAGGAAGTTCCCATTGCCCCGAACGACACTGCGGAGACCCTCGCTCCGAAGTTGGCGACTGTGGGAGCCGAACTCACCGTCACAACCCTGCGCGGCTTACAGTCGAGCTCGATTCATGCAAGCCACCAGGATCACGCGCAGGCCACGCTTGCGCCCATCCTCAAGAAAGAAGACGGCCTCATCGATTTCTCCCGCTCGGCGACCGAGATCCTGAACCGCCTGCGCGGCTTTCAACCCTGGCCCGGAGCATATACGAAGTTTCGGGGCAAGAATCTTCAAGTCTGGAAGGCTCTGGCTCACGATCGCGCGCTCCTTTCTTCTGAACTGATAGTCGAAGGCGATCGTCTTCTAGTCGGCTGCGGCCAGGGCACCGCGATCGAAATCCTCGAACTCCAATTGGAAGGCAAGAAGCGCGCCTCCTCCCCAGACTTTCTTCGCGGCTATCGCCCTCAACCCGGCGAGAAGCTAGGCGCGTAGGCCAGCAAGAAGTTCTTCCGCGCACAGACAGGCCGCTTTCCCTCATACTAGCCACAGTGAAACCAAAATCTCGACATTCGCACCCTGCCGTTTCTCCAGCCCGCGCTGTTGCGTTCGACATCCTGCTCCGCGTCGAACGCGAGTCCTCTTATGCATCCGAACTGCTTCATTCTCCGACGTACAATCGCCTCACGGCGGTCGATCACCCCCTGGCAACGGAATTAGTCATGGGTGTTCTGCGCTGGCGACCGCTGCTTGATTCCCAAATCGCCGGCGCCTCTGCACAGCCACTCTCCAAGCTCGATCTCGAGATTCTCACAGCGCTCCGCCTTGCGATTTACCAACTCCGTTGGCTTAGCCGCATTCCCGCCCGCGCCGCCATCAATGAGAGCGTTGAACTCGTCAAGCGCGCTCGGAAACGTTCCGCAGCTCCATTCGTCAATGCCGTCCTCCGCAAGTTCGCCAACGGCATCTCTCCCAGCTCCGAAGTTTCTCCGCCCGCGGTCAGTGGTGTTTCCCCCGAGACTCTCGCTGCCAGCAGTGCTCACCCTCTATGGCTCGTCGAACGCTGGATCCATGCCTACGGCCTCGATTCCGCTCTAGAGATCTGCCGGCACAACCAATCCATTCCCGTCACCGCAATCCGTCTTCGTCGACCAGAAGCAGAAGAACAGCTCCGCGCCGAAGGAATAGAACTAGCTCCCGGTGCTTTCCTCGCTTCCGCTCGGCGAGTTCTGCGCGGAGATGTTGCCCGAACAGCAGCTTTCCGAACAGGCCTCTGCGTCATTCAGGATGAAGCCTCGCAGCTGGTCGCGGCCATGGTCGGGCATGGCGAGCACGTTCTCGATTGTTGCGCAGCTCCCGGAGGCAAGACCGCGGCCATCGCCGATCGTAATCCCCACTCGGATATCGTAGCCGTGGAGCTTCATCCTCATCGCGCGCGTCTGCTGCGAAAACTACTGCGCGCGCATGATCGAGCCACCGCTGCTGCGGGCGACAATATCCGCTTCGTCGCCGCCGACGCGCGGAATCTGCCCTTCGCCAGAAAATTCAACCGCATTCTTGCCGACGTGCCCTGCTCAGGCACCGGCACTCTTTCCCGCAATCCGGAAATTAAATGGCGGCTCACGCCCGAAGACCTCGCTGACCTGCAGGCGCGTCAACTCGCGATCCTGCGTTCGGCTATGGCTCAAGTCGCTGTCGGAGGCCGCGTGATTTATTCGACGTGCTCCTTGGAGGGAGAAGAAAACGAAGACGTGATCGAGCGCGCTCTAGGCGAAGACTTATCCTTCCGCGTAATCGACTGCCGCGCTGAACTTGAGCGGCTTCAACAGGACGGCGAATTGATCTGGCCTGAAGGTTCTTCACTCACTCAAGGCCCCTACCTGCGCACGCTGCCCGGCGTGCACCCGTGCGACGGCTTCTTCTCTGCGATCTTGGAAAGACTTTAACGCAGCCGGATGCGACTCTATCCGAATGATCCGAATCGAACCCCTTCCGTTTTTCCGTCACTTCACTTCGAAGTTCAGTACCGCTCCCGCGAAAACCTTTTGCCCGGCCGGCGGCGTCTGCGCGGCAACAATGCTCGCTGGCGACGGCTGCGGCGGTGCGGCAACTATTGACGGACCAGCACCCGGCAGAGCCGCACTCGCGGCGACCGGCGCCATGGTCACGTTCCCCAGTTTGAAGCCCGCATCCTGTAGCGTGCGACTGGCAGTGCCCAGCGGTTGCCCCACAAAACTCGGCATCACATAGGTCAGCGGGTCCGCCGCTACGGTTACCAGCAAGCTGATTCTGGGAGCTGCCACCTGGCTCGCGTTTGCCGGCGGACTCTGCGCCAGCACCTGGTCGGCTGGCGTTCCAGGCAACTGCATCTCCGCCGTCGTAGCCACCTCCACCCCACGCCGCTGAATATTCCACTCCGCTGCGCGCTCACTCTGTTTTGTCACATCCGGAATCGCCACCCGCTGCGGCCCCAGACTTTGCGCTACCCGCACCTGCCAACCCCGCCGCACCTTCGTCCCCGGCAGCGGCAACTGGGTCATGATCCGCCCCTCCGGAACGCGCGGGCTGTAATATTGCCGTTCCACTTCGATCTGCAACCCCAATCCGGCAACCGACCGTTCCGCCTCCGCCGGGCTGAGCCCAACTATCGCGGGCACTTCGACTTCCTGTCCGTGAATCGCGAATCGCATCGCCGTCAGCGCCGACACCAGCGCCACAACCACCAGCACCAACGCCAGCACGGCAAAGCGGAACAGGGCCTTCATAGTAGGTCGCACTTATGGTTTAACGAACATGGTTCCAACGAACACAGCTCGACGAACACAGCTCGACGAACAAGTTCAACGAGTCTTCAGCAAGCCGCTGTGCCGAGTATCTGATCCCCACGCCGACTCTCAATGCGTCTCATCCGCACCCGGCGACGTATCTGGAGTATCCACTTTCTGCACCACCGGCCCCGGCACATCCGTCGTCTGAAACTGCCCCGGGTCTTTCCCCGCCATGGCTGCATTCATGAAGTTCATCCAGATTGGTAGCGCCGCATGCGCTCCCGTTTCCTTGGCTCCCAGAGTTCTCTTCTCGTCGAATCCCATCCACACTCCGCACGTCATCGTCGGCGAGAATCCCACAAACCATGCGTCCGTGAAGTCATTGGTGGTGCCCGTCTTTCCCGCAGCCGGAAAGGACATCTTTGCCGCCGCCACTCCCGTCCCGTGCAGCACCACTTCGCGCAGCATCGCAGTCATGATTCTCGCCGTGCGCGAGCTGATCACATCCTTTACCTCCGGATAATCTTCTTCCAGCACTCGCCCCTCATAGTCTGTCACCTTTGTGATGTAGCGAGGTGTCACGCGTACTCCGTCGTTCGGGAAAACGCTGTACGCCGAAGTCTGCTCCATCAGCGTGATTTCCGCCGAGCCCAGCGCCACCGGCAAATAAGGCGGAAGCTTTGCCGTAATTCCAAAGCGTTCGGCGTATTCAATCACGGTCTTGATACCTACCTTGCTCGCGAGCTTCAGCGCCGGAATGTTTCGCGACTGTGCCAGCGCCCGCCGCAGCGTGATGATTCCTTCAAACTTCTCGTCATAATTATGCGGCGAGTAAGGCCCGGAGCCACTCTCGAAAGTGACCGGCTCATCCAGAACCGTGTCGTCCGGGCTTCCGCCCCGGTCAATCACCGCGGTATAAACATAAGGCTTGAATGACGACCCCACCTGCCGCAAGGCCTGGGTCGCGCGATCGAATTTCGATTCGCTGAAATCCCGTCCGCCCACCATTGCTTTGATTCCGCCCGTCGCATTGTCAATCGCCATCAGCGCTCCCTGCGCTCCGGAATCCTGTTCCAGGCTCACCCGGGCCGCTCCGTTAGCGCTCAGCGACAGTATTCTTACGTAACAGATGTCTCCCGCCTGTAGCAGAGTCTGGATCTTGCCTTGCGTCCACGCCACGTCCGCTTGCCCCAGAGCTGCCGCATAGCGCCCGAACTTCAGTGTCGCAATTCCAACCCCGGCGGAAGTCACCAGCGCATGGACATATCCGTTGACTTCCGGCTCATCCTCCCAATCAGGATGTTCGTATTTGTCGATTGGGCTTCCTTCCGCGACAACATTCTCCAGATTTCCCTTCCATCCATGACGCCGCTCATAAGCCGCCAGACCATCCAGCACCGCCTGGTTTGCGGCCTTCTGCAGATCGACATCAATCGATGTGTAGACCTTCAGCCCGCCCTCGTGTACCTGGTCGGCCCCGTACTTGTTTTCCAGGTACCGTCGTATCTCTTCCACAAAATATGGTGCCAGCGAGTTGGGATCGTGCTGCAGGTGCAAAACCACCGGCGCCAGCCGCGCGTCTGCCGCCTGCGCCGCTGTAATCTTTCCGTCTTCGAGCATGGCGTTGATCACCAGGTTCCGGCGCCTTAATGCACGATCCGGATGGTTGATCGGCGAATAGATTCCCGGCCCCTTGGGCAGACCCGCCAGCAGTGCCGCTTCCGGCAGCGTAAGCTTTCGAGCCGGTTTGCTGAAGTAGAATTCTGACGCTGCCTCGAACCCGTACACCCCGTGTCCCAGAAAGATCTGGTTGGCGTAGAGCGTAAAGATCTGTGGCTTGGTGAAACGCCGCTCGATCTGAACCGCCAGCATCGCCTCCTGTACTTTGCGATGGAACGAGCGGTCGGGCGAAAGAAACAGATTGCGCGCCAACTGCATGGTCAGCGTCGACGCACCCTGCACCTTTCCACCGGACTCAATGTCGCGATAAGCCGCTCCCACGATCCGCCAGAAATTGATTCCCGAATGCCGGTAAAAGTCTTTATCCTCGATCGAAACCAGGGCGTCCCGCAGCACCGGAGCAAAATCGTCGTAGCCGGCCACCACCCGCCGCTGCAGCGCAAACGACCCAATCACCCGACCGTGGTCGTCATACAACTCGGTAATCGAACTCGGACGGTATGCTTCGAGAGCTTCGACCTGCGGCAAGTCCGTGGTGTAGACCAGCAGCAACCCGGCGGTAGCTCCCACCAGGGCGGAAATCAGCACCAGCAGGCCAAACAACACCCGGCCCACGAACTTCCGTCCAGCAATTTCCACCGGCGGAAGGTCTTCATAAAGCGATTTCATGGCGAGATGGGTTCAGAATAGCAGGACGCCATCGGCCTCGGTAGTCGCAATCGTGGCAGATGCAAAAAGAAAATCGCGCGCCGTAAGGCGCGCGATGAACTTCCCAGCAAAGTGTGAAGACGACTAACTCGTCCGGCTCTTCAGCACCTCGACCGCTTTATGCAATTGGTCGTCCTGCGTGCTCTTGGGTTTTGCTACGGGTTCCGCCGCGGAGGGTTCCTGTTCATCATCTTCGGAAATCGCATTATCCGCTTCGTCGGCCACCAGCACGTTCGGCGTCACTGCGGTTTCCTGAATCGCCTTCCCGCTGGGCGAATAGTATTTCGCCACCGAGAGAATCAGCGCTCCGCCGTCCGGCAGATCGATCGTCTTCTGTACCGATCCGTCGCCGAAAGTCTTGTCTCCCACAACGTCGCCCCGGGCATTCTCCAGGATCGCTGCCGCCACAATCTCGGCCGCCCCGGCCGTCCCTTTATTCACCAGCACGGCAACTGGAAGCGAAGTCACTGCCTTCGCCGGATCTGCATTGAACGCTTCCCGCGGGAACTTTTGTCCTTGCAGATAAGTGATCGTCCCGTGGTTCAGGAAAAGGTTGGCCGTCGCAACCCCCTCGCTCTCTTCCCCTTGCGACGTGTTCCGCAAATCCAGGACCAGCTTCTTCGCGCCCGATTTTTCTAACTGCTTAATCTTCCCAGCAATCTCCTGCGCCTTGCCCTTGGTCAGAGCATCCACTTTCACGTAGCCGATGCCGTCTTCCAGCATCTTGTCAGAGACTGGTGGAATGGCCACTATGTCGCGCGCGATCGCCATTTTCTCCGGTTCCGCCTTGCGCGCTCGCACCACCGAAACATTTACAGTCGAGCCTGGCGTCCCGGACAATGCCTCGCGAATCTCCGGCAGCGACATGTCCCGCGTGCTCTGGCCCTCAATCGATTCGAAGATGTCTGTCGCCTCGATCCCAGCCTTCTCGGCTGGCGATCCCGGCAGCACCGAAACCACATCCGCATATCCAAAGCGCTTCGAGACCGTTGCTCCGATCTCGCCTTTGGCCTCCGACTTGTGCGCTTTGAACGCCTTGTAGGCCGCGGGCGTCAGATAGCTGGAGTTCGCATCCAATGACTCCACCAAACCGTGCAATGCTCCGTCCGTAACCTTCGGAATGTTCGGATCTTCCACGTACTCGCTTTGCACGCGTGACAATACTTCGCTATAAACCTGCATCTGCCGGTAGGAACCGTCGTTCGAAGAGGCATGCACGCCCCCCAGGGAACCGACGACCACAAACAACAAAACGGCAAAAGACGAAACCAGAATCGCAGCTTTAATTTTCATGGACATCAGATTCTTCATTTTCCGGAAAGGAGTCGCTTCCTGAGGACTTCTACTCATTATATCTTGTAGATGCCACTTTTTGTCTCCCGGCTGCCCCGGTTTGGAGCCCCATCGGTAACTTCCCTGGAATCGGACCTCAGCCTAAGAATTAAGACGAACCAGCCCCAGGTTCGTCACCAGGCCTTTACGCCGGCGGCTTGAAGTTCAGCGTGATCGTGCTCTGCACCGATACCGCCCGGCCGTTCATGGAATAAGGCTTGAAGCGCCACTGCTTCACGGCGTCGATGGCGACCCGAGCGAACACCAGCGATCCTTGCAGGAACTTTGCGTCCTGCACCGTGCCATCGCGCCCGATCAGCACCTGCAGAACCACGCTGCCCCGCTGCCCGCTGGCTCTGGCCGCATCGGGATACACCGGATCAACCGGTTGCACCAGTAACTCCCACGCTGCAGACTCCGGCAGGCTCACCGGTTCGATCGATGACATCGCCGCCTCAACCGGCTTCGCCCCGCTTGCCTCCGGCGTCATGGAAGCGATCTGAGACTTTAGGCTTGTCGGAATACCCGCGTTGCTTGCCGTCGAAACAGCACGCGGGGGTGCGGAACTCTGCACCGGCAGCGTCACCGGACGCGGTCCCTGCTGAGCTGCGCCCTGAGCCACTGCCGCATTCGTCTTAAGCGGCGGTGCCGAAGCAGCCGGATCAGGCGACGCACTGGCCGTGTTCCCCGGCACTTCCCCGACGCTGGTCGCGATCGGATCCTTGACCTGACTCTCTCCATCTGCCGTCTGCCCACTCGAGCTTTGTCCAGCCTGGTTTTGATCGGCAGTGTTCTCGCTGGCGACCGCTTGTGCCTGTCCGTCCGGCTCCCCACCTTTTGCCGGTTTCGCCGTCGGGTCAATCACCGGAAGCACGCGAATCTGCGAAGCATCCGTCGTCGCATCCGGGATATTCCCCGGCGTCGGAAGATTGTACTCGTCACCTGACTGACCAAAACTGTCATGCAGTGCCACAGGCTGCGGCAAGGGCGCCGGCGGTGGGTTCAGCCAACGCGCTCCGGCGCGTATCCCATTCCGGTAAAGCACTCGCAAACTTTGATGCGTTCGGGGCACCGCAACCAGAACCACGCACGCAGCTGCCAACGCGCCCACCAGAAGAACCTTGCCGATCTTCGAACGCGGCTTCTGCGCGGCGTGCTCAGGTTCCTTCGCCTCTCCCTCCATGTAAGCGAAGAGAGCAGCTTCCGCGTCTGGTTGTGACTCGTTCTTTGCGGGGAATTTGCTTTCTTCGGCAACCGGCTTCGCCGCCGGCGCCGCGTAAGACGTCGTTTCCTGGTATGACAGCAACCCGCCTGTCGCCGGCGCTTCCTCCACCGGCGGTGGTGGTGCTGTTCTCGTCAGCCGGGCTTGCAACGATGCCCAGCCGGTCAGTGGCTCCTGAGGTGCCACCGGTTCCCCTGGTGCGTCCTCCACCGCGGCGGCCATCGGCTCCAACTCCGTAAGCGCCTCAACCTCTGCCTCTGCCGCGATTGCCTGGGTCAACGACTTCTGAACCGCGCATTCCGTATCGAATTGCGCTCCGGGCGCCGAACTCGGCGTCTGCAGAAATTCCCCGGCCCGGAAGGTTTTCTCTGGCGTCTGGGTCGTAGACGCCCGCACCGAAACCGCCGGAGTCGTAGCCGCGGCAGTCAAAGCGGCCGGTTCTTGTGCTTGTGATCGAGTAGCCGATGCGGTTGGTTGTGGCCCGACCGGTTGGGGCGCTGAAGCCAGCAACTTTGAGCGCAGCAGCTCGCATGCCGTGCTCATCGTGTCGCGCACCTGTTCCGCACGAATCGGTCTCACCAGAACTGAATTGGCTCCCGCCTGCAAAGCCTCTGCCAGCCTGCCATCATCGTTCACGATGGCCAAAGTCAGCGGGCGCTGCGCCGCCTTCAAATCCCGCGCCGTTTTCAGCAGGAATGCCGCCTCCGGTTGATCCTCCCAGTCGGTGATTACGATCTGGAACAACTGGGTTGTAACCCTCTCCACGGCGTCCACTGCGCTCCGGCAGTACTCTCCCTCGATCCCCAGGTCGGTGAGTACCTGCCAGATCGGCTGGACCATCTCCTCGTTCGACGAGAATAAGAGGCAGCGCAAGGGCATACTATTTCAGACTAGGCAGCCCCGGTAACCGCGGCAAGTTACCGAGGTGGAATGCCGTTCCGCACTCGGATTGGCCGAATGCCCAGCGGTACATGTCCGTTTGAGCGCGCGGTGGACAGCGTCCGGTGATCAGTGCCCGGCACAAACAGAATCGTCTTTGACTAATCACTGACCACTGATCATGACCACTGCTCCTGCGCTAGAATGCTGGGTCGCTCCTGATCGCACCCTGAGTATGCAGACTGCGGATGTCGTCATCGTTGGTGGAGGAATCGTCGGCTCCAGCATTGCCTATCACCTCACGGCAAATGGATGCCGCAACGTCCTCGTCATCGAGCGCGAATCAGCCCCGGGCAAAGGCTCCACCGGTAAGAGCATGGGCGGAGTGCGCGCTCAATTTTCTACTCCGGTCAGCATCCAGATGTCGCTCTACTCGATTCCTTTTTATGACAGCTTCGAAGAGCGTCTCGGCTATCCCTGTGACTACCGACCGCAAGGCTATCTCTTCTGCGCCACCACAGACAATCAGATGGCCTATCTCCGCACAAACTACGCTCAGCAAGTGAAGCTGGGTTTGAAGAATGTTCGTCTGATGGCAGGCGTTGAGATCCGCGGCATGTTTCCGCAGCTACGCGGTGACGACATTGTCGGCGGAAGTTTCTGCTCCACTGACGGCTTCGTCGATCCCTACAGCGCCATGAACGGATTCATGGCCTGGGCGGCCAGCCACGGCGCAACCTCGTGGAAGAATACTGTGGTCAAAGGCTTTACTCACGACGCAACCGGGATTGCCTCCGTAGAGACCACGCGCGGCCCTGTGGCCACGCGCAAAGTCGTGAACTGCGCCGGTGCCTGGGCTGCTGGCGTGGCCAGTCTCGCCGGCGTCGATCTGCCCGTCGAGCCGCTGCGCCGCATGCTCGTGCCCACCGAGCCCTTTGACGAATTTCCTCACACCGCGCCCATGATTGTCGACATGTCCAACGGATTTCACTTTCGCCCCGAGGCCCGCGGCTTTCTCCTCGCCTGGAACGATCCCGAAGAAACGCCCGGCTTCAAAACGGACTTCGATCCTGCCTTTGTCGAGAAGATCCTCACCCGCGCCGCCGATCGCGTGCCCTGCTTCGCCAATCTTCCCGTGAATCCCAAGCGGGCGTGGGCCGGCCTCTATGAGATGACGCCAGACCACCATCCAATTCTGGGCGAGGCTCCCGGCTTGCCGGGCTTTTTCCTCGCCAACGGTTTTAGCGGACACGGCGTGATGCACGCCCCGGCAACAGGAAAGATCCTCAGCGATCTCATTCTCACCGGGAAGACAGATCTGATCGACGCATCGCTGCTGAATCTAGCACGCTTCGCGGAAGGCCGGTTGATTCACGAAACCGCAGTACTGTAAGCCGCGAGTTTTGAAAGGGCGCGGCTTCAGCCGCGCCGTAAGGCCTCCGCTAAAGGAAACCATGGCTCTGCAAGAACATAACTACTGGCTCACGACAACCGATTTCCCCAAGACAGAATCCCATCTACTCCCCGAACGTGTCGATGTTGCCGTCATTGGCGCGGGCTTCACCGGCCTTTCCGCCGCTCGCACGCTCGCCAAGCGCGGCGCAAAAGTCGCCGTTCTCGAATCGGAGACGATGGGCTGGGGGGCCAGTTCCCGCAACGGCGGCATGGTGCTCACCGGCATGAAGCTGGGCGTAAATAAGCTCATCTCCATGTACGGACGCGAACTCACCCGCCGCATGTACGCTGCGTCGCTCGAGACCATCGATTGCGTCGAGCAGATCATTCGCGAAGACGCCATCGACTGCGGATTCTCCCGTTGCGGCCATCTCGAAGTGGCCTGCAAGCAAAAGCATTTCGACGATTACGCGCGCCAGGCCGAAGTAATTGCTCGCGAGTTCAATCATCCACTGCGCGTCGTGCAGAAGCATGAGTTGAACGCTGAAATCGGCTCGACCATTTACTACGGGGGCATGGTCGATGAAGTCAGCGCCGGACTGAATCCAGCTCACTACGTCGCTGGCCTCGGCCGCGCCGCCATGAAAGCCGGTGCAGAAATCTTCGAGCACACGCGGGTCGAAGGCCTCCAGCCCGAATCGCGTCAGGGCGAGTCGGGATGGAAGATCACCACTTCCCGAGGCACGCTGGCGGCGCGCGAAGTCTTTATCGCCACCAGCGGCTACACCAGCAAAGCCACACCCGCGCTGCAAAGGAAGCTCATTCCCATCGGGTCGTTTATCATCACGACTGAAGTCCTGCCCGAAGCTCTGGCGCACGAACTCAGCCCGCGCAACCGCATGATCTACGACTCGAAGAACTATCTCTACTACTATCGCCTCACGCCTGACCGCCGTATGCTGTTCGGCGGACGCGCCGCCTTCTTCCCGGAGAACGACCAGACCATTCGCCGGAGCGCCGAAATCCTACGCCGCGGCATGATCGACGTCTATCCCCAACTCCGCGACGCCAAAGTCGAATACGTCTGGGGAGGCACGCTCGACTTCGCCTTTGACATTATGCCCCACGCCGGCAACCTCGACGGCATGTACTACGCCGTCGGCTACGCCGGACACGGCGTCGCTATGGCCACGTATCAAGGCCAGAAGATGGCGGAGTTGATATCAGGAGACAAGCCGGAGAATCCATTCGTAGGCATTCCATTTCCCGGAGCGCCGCTCGGTTTGTACAACGGCAAGCCATGGTTCTTGCCGTTCGCGGGAGTGTGGTATAGGTTTCTGGATTGGGTGAGTTGACTTTCCAAAACCATTGCGTCCTACCCCTAGCAGTCTAAGCACCTTTGATATCTACCACGCCCTTCTGTGGGTTTGTACACTCGCATCGTAGTCACGATTTGTGAGGTACAGGTCGATGCAGTTCCGCCACGCAATCTTGTGCTTCTTTCTCGCCACACTTCCGTGCTGGGTGCAGACGCCAGACCAAGTCCCTCCCAAGCCTGTCAGCGAGCGTCAGTTGTTGTGCTGGATCATTGCCGGACTGCCGGCATTCAATCTGCAGCATGAATTGGAAATGCGGGGAATAGATTTCGCGCTTGATCCTGCCTGGCTGGAGAATCTCAAACAAACCGGAACCGACACCAAACTGCTTTCGGTTGTGCAGAAGGCGCGTGTAATTTCTGATACAGACGCACGGGCCGATGAATTCTCTCCCCGGCTGTTTCGCATAATCAAGGAAGAGAATGAAAAGAAATTCTCGTCGGCTGAGTTGCATCTCGCGGGTCTGGCGAAAATGGACAAGACGAGCCCGGAATTAATTTTTGCTCTTGGCAGCTTCCTGAATCGTCAGGAAGATTGGGCGGAAGCCATTCCAGTGTTGAGGGAAGCGGTGCGGTTGGCTCCCGAATTTGCCTATGCACATGAGCAGTTGTCCTTCGCCTACTACCGCATGGAGATCCCAGAGCCAGCGATCGAAGAAGCGAAAGCTGCCCTGTCCTTGAGGGCAAACGATCCGGACGCGCACAAGTTCCTTGGTCTGGCATACCTCGCCAAGCGTGACTTCGGCAATGCGGACAGAGAACTCAACGAAGCTCTCAAGTTGAAACCTGATTACGCCGTTGTGTACGGCAACCTCGCCCTTTCTCTTTCGATGCGGGGCCAGGACCTCGCGGCTCTGCCCCTGTATCGCAGGGCCTTAGCCTTCGATCCCAAAGATGCGCGATTGTTTTATGGTGCGGGAATTTCTTATGCGCGCGCCCATCAAATGGACGAGGCAATCGCGGCCTATAAGCAGGCTAAGAGTCTCGCCCCGGATGACATGCGCATCAGGCAGAACCTGGGCGCCGTCTATTGCGATTCTGGACGGTACGAGGAAGCCGTGGCCGAGTTCGAGGACTTGCTTGGAATCGATCCCGATTGGAACATGGCTCGGGTGTGTCTTTCTCGTTCTCTAAAGCGGTTGGGACGCGTGGACGAAGCCGCAGCAGTGAAGGCCGAATACGACAGGCGCGAAGCGAGTGGCAGCAATTGAGCCAACTGTGATCCTACCGCGACGTGAGAGCAACAATTCCATACACCATGGGTCCCAGCACTATCGCGATCGCGCCGCCAATCAGAGCGAACCGGTCGCTGCCGAGCAGCGCGACCATTGCCATCACTACCGGCGCAGCCACAACGTAGAGCAATCCCATTCGTCCGCCGGGAATCACGAACGCGCGTGGCATCTCCGGCCGCGTGCGCCGCAGCTTCCATGCTGAAAGCACGGTCAGCACTGTCGTCGCCGAGCGGAGCCAGATATAGACCGAGATGAGCTGTCCAAGGCTCTGCCACGCCAGCAGGGCGTAGATAATCGCCGACACAACTATCGCCAGCCACGGCGTGCCATAACGTGAATGCTTGCGGGTGAGGGCTGCTGGAAGGTATCCATCTTCCGCCATGGCGAAGGGCATGCGCGTGGTGGTAAGCACGGTACTGTTGAGCAGCGCGATGTTGCCCACCATTGCCGCTAATGTCATCCAGGTACCAAGCCAGAAGTGACCATGAAACGAGCCGCCGATCATTCTGGCCGCGTCGGAGAAGAATCCCGTATGCCATTGTTCCCAGTTGCCAGCCGAAGCTAGTCCTGCAAGCGTGGGCAGAAAGTACGCCGCAATCGAGAGCGGCACCACCAGCGCCAGCGCCCGCGGGTAGGCCTGTTGTGGGTTGTCGACTTCTTCCGCCACGGTTGAGAGTTGCTCGTACCCCGAATACAGCCAAAGGCCCAAAGCCAATCCGACGCCAAAGATCTTGAAGGTTGGCTGGTGCGGCGGGATCAACGGGACAAACGGATTGTTATGCCACTTCATCAGCGCAATCACGATCATCGTCATTACCGGTACGAAGATGAAGACCTCGAGCGCGGTTGCGACCTTTCCGACCATCTGAATGCCGCGCACGTTGATCCAGGTAATCACCGCAATCAGCGCCACGGAAACGACGTAGTGCTTCCATCCCGCGATTCCGGGGAAGAGGTAATCGGTGAAGAGAACGGCGTAAGCGCCCCCTAACAGGAACGACGCCGACCAGTTCCACCAGCCAGCGAGGAATCCCCAGAAGTCGCCGAAAGCCGCGCGGGTCCAGCGATAGAAGCCGCCTTCGACGGGCATGGCGGTGGTCAGCTCCGCCGACACCAGCGAGACTGGGATGCACCAGAAGAACGGCAGCACCAGTAGGTAGATCAGCGTCATTCCTGGGCCGGAAGTAGTGACCATGTCTTCGAGACCGAACGGTCCGCCTGTGGTGTAGGAAAACATCACGAAGACGAGATAGAAGAGGCTGGCTTTGCGAAGAGCGGACGCGGTGCCGTTAGAGGAGGTCAAGGTTGTGGATCAAGCAGTAACTATGCAGCGAATGCTGCGGTCAGCGCGCCTTCGAGTTCGAGCAGTTTGCGCTTCAGGTCGAGGCCTCCGCCGTAGCCGCAGAGCGTGCCGTTGGAGGCGATTACGCGATGGCAGGGGACGACGATGGCGATGGGGTTGCGATTGTTGGCCATGCCGACGGCGCGAAATGCGTTGGGTTTGTTGACTGCGCGAGCGATGTCGGCGTAGGTACGAGTCTCTCCGTAGGGAATCGCCAACAGCGCGCGCCAGCAGGAGAGCTGGAAATCGGTGCCGCGAAGATCGAGCGAGAAGGTAAACTCGCGGCGCTGGCCAGCGAAATACTCTTCGAGCTGGCTCACGTAAGGCTGCATCAGGCGAGTGGAATCCTCGAAGGTAATTCCGTTTTTCTTCTTCTCTTTCCCCGGCTCCCTGCGAAGGTCGCGAGGGTTGGGGCGAATCGATTGCTGTCCGGGTAAGCGGGCATCGAATTCCAGGGCGACTAATCCGCGGGCGGAAGCGGCCAGGAATAACGGTCCAATCGCGGAGTGCATCGTGGTGCAGTGAAGAGTTTCCATGGGAGTGATCCTCTGCGCGGCAGACTACGATAGCAGACGATTTGCCGGCGAAAAACTTTACCACAGAGTCACAGAGACACAGAGGAAACCAACACCAGGGTAGTGTCCTAAACTGCGTTGGATGGCGCCGCAGGCATGGGAGATAACGCGTGGAAACGGAAAACGTTGCGGCTCGGATCGAACTATTCTCAGGTGGGTGGCGGAGTTGACAGGAATTCGATTTTGGCCCAGAGTGTGTGCGGCGTGCTTATGGGCATAACTCTATCTCCTGTGAAGAAGGGGTTGTTTATCGTCGTTGCGGTGATGCTGGCCCCGGTGCTGCTGGTGGGAGTGGTGGCGCTGGCGGCGGGAGACTGGCAACAGGTTGGAGCGACGGCGGGCGGCGATCAGGTTTTGGTGAGTTCGGTGACGGCGCGGAAGAATGGGCTGCGGACGGCTTGGATCCGCGTGGAATATAAGGAACCCACCAAGCTGCCGCAGGGTGGTCCGTTCGTGGAGTTGCGGGCGCGGGTTCGGTTTAACTGTGGGAGCGGCAGCGGGGTGCCGAACGCGGTTTCGAATTCCGAGTGGTTCTACTCCCGCGACCGCAGCGGCAAGCTGGTGGTCAGCAAAAAGACTCACCGCGACGATCAGTTTGGTCAGGTGGCGGAAGGGGACTTTGGAGAGATTGCGCGGGAGTTTGTTTGTAAGCAGAAGTGAAACAGTGGTCAGTGATCAGTGGCCAGTCTCCGACGCCTGCCCTTTTGGTTTTACTGGCCACTGATCACTGGGCACTGGCCACTGCTTTTAGATTTCCACAGGCTGGCACCTCGGTAACGCCCCACGCACTTCCACAGACGGCGCTTCCGTCATATGCTGGATGGAGATAACGAATTACAGTTGGCGGTACGCGGCTGCTACGTTACTCCCTCGGGCATGGATTCACTTCGTATCTATTCGCTAGTTGCGGCAGGTGGCGCGGTTGCGCTGGGTGTCTACGCGCTGTTGCGCCGCAAGCCCAAAGGACCGGCGGAGCTGGAACGCGAACGTCGCGTCTTGCTGGACGGCATTGGACGCATTACCGATGGCACTGTGATTGATGTGCAGGAATTGCCGGTCAGCAGCGGACACCATGCGGCGGTGTTGCTGATCTACAAGTATGACGTGGCGGGCGTGTGCTATGAGTGCTCGCAGGACGTCACCTACCTAAGGCAGTGGATTAATCTGCATTCCTGTCGGCTGGGGCTACCCACGTCGGTGAAGTACGACCCGCACAATCCCGCCAATTCGCTGGTGGTGTCGGAGAGCTGGATGGGGCTGAGGCAGTAAAGCAGTGGCCAGTGATCAGTGGCCAGTAGAACCTTCGCACTCAAGAGCCTCGATTCCGACTTCGGTCTCACTGGCCACTGGACACTGGCCACTGCATTTCAGATCTGGTAGTCCTGGTAGTCGTCCTGGAAAAGGTCCTGGGGAGAGATGTTTGGGGGCGAGGTTCCGTCGTCGATGGTGAGGTTTGGCTCGGCGCCCAGCGCTTCGTGCGAGTGTTCCTGAAACTTCTCGCGCAATTCGTGCATTTCCTGGGCGAGCTTGATGATGACGTCGGAGAGCGGGTCGCGGATGTCCTTGGGGTCGGTGATGATGACGCGTTTGCCGTCGCGCAGAACAATGTGTCCGGGGACGCCGACGATGGTGGAATTGGCTGGCACGTTGCGGAGCACGACGGAACCTGCGCCGACACGGCAGTTGTCGCCTATGGTGATGTTGCCCAGCAGTTTGGCCCCGGAGCCGATGACGACGTGATTGCCGAGGGTAGGATGGCGCTTGCCTTTCTCTTTGCCGGTCCCACCCAGTGTAACTCCCTGATAGAGCGTGACGTCGTCGCCGACGATGGCGGTCTCGCCGATCACGGTGCCCATGCCGTGGTCGATGAAGAGGCGTCGTCCGATCTCAGCACCGGGATGAATCTCAATGCCGGTGAGCAGGCGGGCTATTTGCGAAATGTATCGGGCAAGGAAGCGCATGCCATGAAGCCAGAGCCAGTGGCTCAGATGATGGAACCACACGGCGTGGAGACCGGGGTAGCAGAGGAGGACTTCGGCGTAGGAGCGAGCAGCGGGGTCGGACTCGAAGACGGCGGCGACGTCTTCGCGGACGGAGTGGAAGAAGGAGATCATCTTAGTTCAGTTGCCAGCTGCCGGTTGCCGGTAAGAGCCGGGTCGCGGCACACGACCGTGCCTGGAGTTGAGAGCAAGGCTTTTCCGTGCTCACAAAGAGCCTAGACTAGCAACTGGGTACTGGCAACTGGCAACTGCTTTTAGCTGCCGGTTTCGAAGCCGCCGCTGTGGGCGACGGTGATGCGGAGATACTTGTAGGGATTGACCGGAGTGTCGTTGATGCGAACTTCGTAGTGAAGATGGGGGCCGGTGGAGCGCCCGCTGAGGCCGACATAACCGATGGTGTCACCGCGATGCACGTGCTGTCCGGGGGTGACGGCGTAGCCGGAAAGATGACCGTAGCGGGTGGAGATGCCGTGGCCATGATCCATCATGATGGCCTTGCCGTATCCGCCGAGGAAGTCGGCGAAAGTGATCACGCCATCGGCGGGAGCGATGATGGGATGGCCGTAGCTGCTGCCGATATCGACGCCACTGTGAAACGCCCCTTCACCGTTGAAGGGATCGATGCGCTCTCCGAAGCTTCCGGTTACCTGGCCTTCCACCGGCCAGAGGTTGGGAGCGGAGTTGGCTCGGTACCAATCGGCGGTGGTGGCGTTGCGGGTCATTCCCAGGCTGATGCCGACTGAGGCTGCCCCGGTCAGAGCGGAGGTGCGCAGGGCGCCGAGCTGGTCCAGCGAAGAGGTGACGTCGGAGTCCTGAATCTGCTGCTGCGAGGCCGTGACCAGTGTGGGCTGCGATTTCAATCCGTAAAGAGCGGAAACCTCGCTGGCGATCGAACCGAGAGAAGCCACTTGGACGTCGCGTTCTTTGGCGACTTCTTCCAGGCGGGAGTAACGATCCTTGAGCTGCTCTTTTTCGGTGCGCAGTTCGTTGTAGTGGGAAACCTTAAGCAGCATGCGCGTATAAGAGCTGGCAATTCCGGTGAGGCTGAGGAATCCGATGGCGGCGCCGACTACGAATACGTAAAGATAATGGACGGGAATGGATATCTTGCGCAACTGGCCGTCGTCTCCGCGGGCCACGAAAAGTATGTAAAAGCGCTTTTGCAAATGCCTTCCTTCTATCCGCGTTGAATGATCTTCAGCGTTTAACGGTCAGGGCCGGAACTCCAGGCAAAGTATTGAGGCTGCAGAAAGCCTGTTCGGACAACCTGACTCTTTCGGGTACGCTTCCCATTTGGGAATGGAGACTTTGACGTGCCCTTTATCTACCGGAACCGGGGACCTAGCCAAAAATATCTGGTCTGCAATTCCAACGAGATGCAGAACTTAGCGTGTCCAAAGGCTACTGAACTTCGCTCAAACCAAAAGGTTGTGTGAATGACAGGTAAAAGGTAACAAACTGGGTTCCACCTGTCAACGACGCGGAGGGACATTAGATGTTACTTAAGGCGGGGTAATCGAATGTAATCGCGGGGCTGGTTACCGGAGCGGATGGTCAGCCAGGGATGGTGATCATCCGGCCAATGAACGCTTCCGGCGAGCTCTGCTTCGGCTGAAGTAAAGAGAAGCGATCGTTCGCGAGCCACGAGGATCGTCTGAGTCCCGGCAACGGGGAGCAACATCAGCAGGTAGACCTCGCTTATAGTGGTTGCCGTGGTGATTTCCGAAAAAGCGTTGATTGCACAAATTCGCCGCATGGCGAGCACGGCGGCGAATCCTGCGGTTCAAACTGGAATTGGAGACGACTGCGCCGTGCTGCGACTTCTGCCGCGCCGAGGCCAGCAAACCGACATACTGGTTACGACTGACTTCACGTTAGAGGGTATCCACTTCCGGCGGGACTG
>Ga0116133_1000091_pt1 | contig 25157 bp, 15 predicted proteins | sample June2015DPH_19_2_FD_89736 | JGI IMG/M metagenome (GOLD analysis project Ga0116133, IMG submission 89736) | Peatland microbial communities from SPRUCE experiment site at the Marcell Experimental Forest, Minnesota, USA - June2015DPH_19_10 | ecosystem: Environmental > Terrestrial > Soil > Wetlands...
GAAGGGGAAAGGAAGGCGCCTTGCTGAAATACGTGATGGTCGGCATTGGAGGCGGACTGGGGTCGATTCTGCGCTTCTGGCTGGGCAGTTATATAGGCAGCAAAATGGGGACCCGTTTTCCCTATGGAACGTTCGTGATTAATATCACTGGTTCGTTTCTAATTGGCCTGGTCTTTGCTTTGCTGACGGCGAGAACTCATTGGAGCGCCAACTGGCGGTACCTGATTCCGATTGGCTTTATTGGAGGCTACACGACGTTCTCTAACTTCGAGTATGAGACGCTGCGGACGATTCAGGATGGGCAGTTGGGGATAGGGCTTCTCTATGTGGCAACAAGCGTGGTTTTCGGGTTGGTTGCAGTATGGGGAGGCATGATAGCAGGACGGGCAATCGCATGAAGGCCCATTGCAGGAGGGAAACGTGCTCACAGCTGGACCGGGTAAGAAGGTAGGCATTTACGTGGCGGAAGACCAGCAGTACCACGGGAGCGCGGCATATGCCGCCATTCTGGATTTTCTCTTTTTTCGTGGTGTGTCAGGGGCGACGGTGACGCGTGGCATCGCCGGATTTGGGGCGGACCATCACCTGCACACGGATCGTCTGGTGGATTTGGCGACGCGGTTGCCGGTCAAGATCGAATTCATCGAAACGGCTGACAAGGTGGAAGGGCTATTGCCTAAATTGCAGGAGATGGCAGGCACCGGACTGATTGAGATGCAGGACACAACAATCGTCAAGCCGGCTGAGAAGAAACAAAAGCATTCCGCGGCTGAGGGGCCGGCTTTGAAGCGCGAAGGCAAGGCCAAGATGATGCGCATCTACATCGGGGAAAATGACAAGTGGAATGGCAAGCCTTTGTATGAAGCCATCGTCAACGGTTTGCGATCGAACGACATTGCCGGGGTAACAGTTTACCGAGGCATTCTCGGTTATGGAGCGAACCGGAGAATCCACAAAGATGCGGCGCTTAGTCTTTCGCACGATCGCCCCATCCTGCTGTCGGTGGTGGATACGGAAGCAAAGCTCAAAGCGTTTATGCCGATTCTCGAGCAGATGGTGCAGCAAGGCCTGGTTGTGCTGTCGGACGCGGACGTCATCAAGTACACGCACAACTACGAGGACACCGAGCGGCGGCAGGAGAAACGGATATGAAGCTCGAGGGGAAAGCAAAAATGTTGCGCGTCCATTTTGGCGAGGATGACAAGTGGGAAGGCAAGCCGTTATACGAGGCCATCGTAGCCAAGTGCCGGGCACTCGACATCGCGGGTGCTACCGTTTTCCGCGGAATCGAAGGTTACGGAGCCAGTACTCTCATCCACAAGGCGCATCTGCTGCGCTCCTCGGATCGCCCCATCATGGTCTCGGTGGTCGACACCGAGGAGAACATCAAGAAGTTGCTTCCCGCTCTGGATGAAATGGTGCATGAAGGGTTGATTGCAATGTCCGAGGTGGAGGTGATTCGCTACGTGCATCAGGATGGAGTGCGCTCGCCGGCCTCGTAGTTTGGATTACACTTCTGCAGGGGACGATCCCGCTTTGCCTCGATCCTGTACGATGCACTCGTGAACCTGACTGAAAACTCTTAATCCTACGGAGCGTGCCATGATACCTGCACTCGCAAACCTGGAACCTAAACCGGTATGGAAGCACTTCGACAGATTGGCGGCAATTCCTCGCGCGTCTACAAAGGAAGCTGCGGCGCGGGAATACGTCCGGGCGCTGGCCACAAAGCTGGGTTTGGAATCCGTGCAGGACAATGCCGGCAATCTCGTAATCCGGAAACCTGCGCGGCCGGGTCGCGAGGGAGCGCCGATGGCCCTCTTACAAGGCCACCTCGACATGGTGTGCGAGAAGAACGAAGGAACGGTCCATGATTTCGATGTCGATCCTATCAAAGTGGTGAGAGATGGGGACTGGCTGAAGGCGGATGGCACCACCCTCGGCTCGGATAACGGAGTGGGTGTAGCCGCGGCGCTGGCTGTGATGGAGAGCGATGACATCGAGCATGGTCCGCTAGAATTCGTATTCACTATTGACGAGGAGAGTGGACTCACGGGCGCTGCGGAGTTTCCAGGAGGCTTGCTGAAGTCGAAGTATTTCCTCAACCTTGATAACGAAGAGAAGGGAACTCTCTGCATTGGCTGTTCAGGCGGCATCAAGACGACCGCGCGACGTAAGGTGAAGCTCCATCCTGCGAGTGCGGGATCGGCGTGGCGGATCAAGGTGTCTGGGTTGAAGGGCGGGCACTCCGGCGTTGATATCCATGAAGGGCGCGGCAATGCGCTTCGGATCATGGGTGGTGTCCTTCAAGTCCTGCTTAATAGAATTCCGATCGAAATCGCCGGGGTCAACGGGGGAAGCGCGCAGAATGCGATTCCGCGGGAAGCTGCGGCCCTGGTGGTGTTGGACCCGGCTCGCGAGAATGAATTGAAATCACTGGTTGCCACCGCCGAAGCTGGATACAAAACTGACTTAGGGGGATTCGATTCCGGGTTGCAGATCACGGTCGAGAAAGCGGAACGGCCGGCAGGTGTGCTGGATGCGAGTGACGCGAAACAAACGGTAGCGCTGCTGGCGAGTTTGCATCATGGCGTTCTGGCGATGAGTCCCGATGTTGCCGGGCTGGTGCAGACGTCCACGAACCTGGCGACGATCACAACCAAGGGAGATGTGGTGGAGATTGTTACCAGTCAGCGGAGCGCGATCGAGAGCAGCATGCTGGCTGCGGCCCGCATGGTCGCGACGGTATGCGGGCTGGCGGGGTTCGAAGTGGAGCATACCGGGAAATACCCCGGCTGGAAACCGGAGCCGAACAGCGAAATCGTGCGCAAGCTGCAGGAGGTACACAAGAAACTTTTCGGCGAGCCGGCAAAGCTGATTGCGATGCATGCTGGCTTGGAGTGCGGCGTGATCGGCGAGAAATATCCTGGCATGCAGATGGTGTCTTTTGGTCCGACGATTGTAGGCCCGCACAGTCCGAACGAGCGAGTACAAATATCGTCCGTGGAGAGCTTCTGGAACTACCTGAAGCTGGTGCTCGAGAATTTGTGAGGGGAGATTCGGTCTGCTTAACGATGCGCCTGGAAGGGAAAGTTGCGATCATTACCGGTGCGGCAGCGGGAATCGGACGCGCCAGTGCGGTGCTGTTTGCTCAAGAAGGAGCGCAGATTGCCGCGGTAGATCTTGATGGTGAGGGAAATAAAGCGCTGGCGTCGGAGATTGTGAGAACTGGAGGCCGAGCGGTCGCAATTGCCGGCGATGTTTCCCAGGCGGGAGATGTGCGGCGGATGGTGGGGCAAACCCGCGAACACTTCGGGAAGGTGGACATCCTCTTCAACAACGCTGGGATTGTGCCGCACGGGAAGATTCACGAGACGACAGAGGAAGAGTGGGATCGAACCCTGGCGATCAACGTCAAGAGCATGTACTTGCTCTGCCACGAAGTGGTGCCGATCTTTCTGGAGCAGGGCGGAGGAGCGATCCTAAACACCGCATCGGCGACGGCGTTGCGCAGCGTGGCCGACCGTGTGGCTTACAGCACATCCAAAGGCGCGGTGATTGCGCTCACTCGCAGCATGGCGCTCGATTACGTGAAAAACAATATTCGGGTGAACTGCCTGTGTCCGGGAACGATTGATACTCCTTCGCTGGGACGGCGACTCTCGGCGTTCGCCGATCCAGCAGAAGCGAGAAAACAATTCATCGCCCGGCAGCCCATGGGACGCTTGGGAACCGCCGAGGAAGTGGCCCAGGCTGCGCTGTATCTGGTATCGGACGAGGCGGCTTTTGTGACCGGCACAGTGTTGTCGGTTGACGGAGGGTTCGCGATCTAGACTGCGAGCTCTTGCTCCAGCGAGTACTGCGACAGTAACGAAAGATGAGGTTGTGAAGACACTCAACGAACTATATTCATCGCTCTCAGTCCGGCGCCGTTACGAAGTATGGTTTCTTCGTCTGGGATTGGCCGATGGCAGCGGGGCATGGTGGTTCCGATATTTGCTGATGAATCCGGGACGGCGCGGTTGCGCGGGAGACCAGGACGGGATGCCCGTGCAGGTGTGGGCTACGTGGTTCCCCCGGGATGGAAAACCGGAAAGCTTTATTCAAGGGTTTGGGTTGGAGGGGCTGGATCTCAGCGCCAGAGGACAGAATCCATTTCATTTCGGAATGAGCAAGAATGAAATCGGCGAGAGCTCCTGCCGCGGAGAATTGGAAGTTAGAGGGCATGCGATCTCGTGGGATCTGCAATATCATTCCAAATTTCGGATCACGCTGAGCAACAAGGGCTGGATTGGATTCTCGCGAACGCCTCATTCCGACGCGGTTTTTTCCGGCGTGGTCAGGCTGGATGGCCGGCGTTTCGAAGGAAAGCCGCTGGGGTTTGGAGTGCAGGGACACAACTGCGGATACCGGCATCGCAACTTCTGGACGTGGACGCATTTACATTTTCCGAGTGCCGACGCGCGGTCGAGCACTTTGGAAGCGTTGGTTTACGAAATGCCATTCGGGATGATCTTTCGCAAAGCGGTCCTCTGGCACGAGGACGAGAAGCACGAATTTCGGAATCTGCGAGAGAGCAGAAGAGATCCCGATGGATTTGTCTGGGATTTTAGTTGCTCCACGAAGGAATGCGGATTAGAAGTTGCGATCGATGGCGCTGGGCCGAGCTTGCATCGTCTTCCGTATGTGAAGACCGATTGCAAGGGCAGTTTCGAAGTTGCGAATAACAGCCTGGCGCGAGCGGTTGTCCGCTTGGAACGTCGGGGCAAAACGGTCGAAACGTTGGAGACAGATGCCGGGGCCGCATTGGAGATGGTAGGCCGCTAAGCTCGTTGGGAAGAATGCGCCTTCGCCAGGCGCTCGGCGACGATGGCATACGCCGAAGGATTGAATGCCAATCCGATGTGAGTGCCCGGAACTTCAAAATCGATTTCGGGGTTTCTGGTCATGCAATAACGCCAGTCCACGATGCCGTCATCGCGGGTGTAGATCGCGGTTTGGAGCATGGAATCGGGGACCTCGCGTCGCAGCGAATCAACGAAATTGCAGGTGCAGCGCCCGGTGTAGCAGTGAGGCAGCACGCTGTTGCCATGCTCCTGCAAGATGCGCAGGCGAATGGCGTCCGCGGCATGGATAACGCTGCGATTCGCCACGGTGCCGCGAATGGGCGAAGCCAGGGTGATCACGGAAGCGATGTCGTCAGGTCGTCCGCCAGCAATAGAACGTGCGATCACGCCTCCCAGGCTGTGGCCGATCAGGTGAATTTTCCGCCCGGTGTCCTCTCTTGCTCTTACAACCGTCTCGTTGACATGGCGCTGAATCAAGAGGTTTGGGCAGTCGGCGTTGATGCCGATCCCGGAAAAGTAAGGCCGGTAGCCGATCCGACCCAGCCAACCGTGCAGTTCCATCAAATAAAGATCGGTGCCAAGGAAGCCGGGAATGAGAACCACGGCGGAGCCATCGCCAGGTGGCGCGCCGAAACCGTAGTACACGGGGGTAGCGTGCAGCAGGAGGACTTCGGCTGCGAACAGGGCTTCCGTCCAAAGGGAAGTGTCGGCTTGCGGGTGAGGTTGGGGCGATCGCTTGCGAGACTTGAGCTTTGAGGGACTTGTTGCCTTTTTCCGTTTGCGCAATTTCGTCCTGGCTCTGCCCGACATCCCCGCACCTTTACTGACGCGCGGGCAGCGGGCAGAAGCTTGCCCACTGCGGATTATACCCTTCCCTTAGGTTTCCGGCGTGAGGCTGGTATTCCCCGCGCGGGCTTTTTGAGCCGAGCCTCCAGTTCCGCGACCCGTTTCCGCAGGGCATCAAGTTCCGGTTCAGTCTCGACCCGCGGCCGCGGTGGCGCCGTTGAACCCAGGAAACTCTTCATTATATCGACCGGCGATAGAATTGCGGATTGGACCTCGCCCAGCCGGTTCTGCACCGCATCTTGCACCTTCTGATAAGTGTCAAAGGCGGATTTCAAGTACCACATGACAAACTCTTGTCGCACCTCGTCGGAGGCGACGATCAGTTGGCGCAGCAGTTCGAGGGGCAGGCCCGTCGGTTTGTCCTTTGCGTCCTCGGTGATGATCTGCGTCAGCGTGACGCGGGTCAGGTCCTGGCCTGTCTTGGCATCGACGATCTGGACATCCTTGCCCGCGCGAATGAGGGCCGCGATGTCATCGAGATTGACGTATTGGCTGCGGGAGGAATCGTATAACCTGCGATTCCCATATTTCTTGATGATGAGGGGAGCTGGCTTCATCTTAATCCTGCCCATGCTGCCTTGCACACGGTACAGATACATATTGACATAAATAAAGGAAAATCGTATGGTTAAGTCGATGCTGCAATGCAGCAATCATTGGAGGTATGAAATGCCAACCACCGTAAAATCCGAATCCTCCCGAACTCATTCCCGGGAGTCGTCTTTTGTTTCTCTTCTGTCAGGTTGGGCACAGCAGGGGGTCCAGAGCTTTTTTGCCACGCAACGGATCCTGCTGGACCTCGCGATGCGGCAGAATGCAAGCCTGATGCAGTCCCTGCGGCAACAGTTGTCCGATCCTAACCATTCCCCCGGCGCGCTTCTCGGCGAAGTGACTGCCGAGGGCATGTCGACGTTCATTGAAGGGCAGAAGATCCTGCTTGAGCTGGGGCAAAAACAGAATGAAATCCTGATGACGGGCGTGAAGGAACGTGTCGGGGACTCGCCTGCGGCGCAGGCTGCGGCCGATCTGCTGCGGCGCAGCGTGGAGACTTTCATCGACATGCAGCAGGAGTTCCTGAAGATTGCCGGCAAGCAGACCCACACCTGGGTGGAGTCGGCCAAGGCGGGGAAACTATACCAAGGCGAGCATGTGGTGGAACTGGCTCGCGAGGCGATGGAGAGTTTTGTCAAGGCACAGAAACATTTCATGGATGTGATCGCTGAGGAGACCGCCAAAGCCACCGGCGGCAAACACAGCAACGGCGCCAAGAAACTCAAGAAGACGGAGTTGGCGCAGCTGGCGCGTCAGGCCACAGAGTCGTTCATTGAGGCGCAAAAGAAGTTGGTTGATGTCGCGGGGCGCCAGATGAACGCCAGCGTGAAAACCGCCGGCAAGACACTGGAACTCCTGCGGCCATTTCCCTTCCTACCGTTAGCAGAGTTGACAAGGGAAGGGGTGAAGAGCTACGTCGACGCCCAAAAGGAGTTGATGGAAGTCATGGCCAAGCCGGGTGGTGAGCACAAACGCGCCCACAAGGTGGAACGTCGCGCCAAGCGGTCACCAAAGAGGCATGCGGCCGCCGCGGCCGCCTGATCCCGCAGGAAGATGCCGTAACGTGGCACAGGCTTCTGTCGTTTGTGCCGTGCGACGGCGAATGGAAAGTTAAGAAACCGTGCCAACGTGCCCTCGTCTGCTGCGAGGACACGTTGGCGTTTTGTTTTGGAGTACAAACCCACCAGATGCCTTGGCCTGCGACCCACGGCCGCACCGACAGGTGTCATTGGGGGAGGACGTTTTCCCCCACGTCGAGGCCTGGAAGACATCCCATGCCCATTGCCGCGCGGAGCACGCAGAGCGCTCCATTCCGAAGAACCCCGTCCCGGGTGTAACTAACCTCACAGCGAAGTGTGACGCAGGCTACCGACTCGGCTAGGGTTCGGTGCTGTAGTGGACCCGGTATTGCCGATCGGACAGCGAGGAATGCGATGGATTTAGCCCACTGGTCGAGGTCGAATGCGGATTACGGTCGAAAGCTTTTGAATTCCGGAATCGAGGGAGCGCGTTCTGGTCGAGAGGCATTTCTTAACGGAGAATCTCTTACACCGTTTCTTAGCGAGTCAGTTCGAAGAGCCTTAAAACCCGCCGCCTTAGGGGCGTGCATCGGTGTACTGAGCAGTTATCCGGGGTGCCGGGAGAAATCCATCGGCAGAGCGTTGGCGTACGGCTTGCTGGGCGGTGCAATTGGGCTTGGCGCAGGCGTCGCCTGGGAAAGCCGCCGCTTAACAGCAAGCGTCGCGAGTGGTGCTTTGGGACAGGTTGGCCGGGTGCGCGATGAGCACTGGTTGACAAAGCATCCCATCGACTACGCATAGAACCCAAGGAAGTCCCTCAGCGATCTGGAGACTGTCTTCGAGTCACGAAAGCTGGGAGTACACGAGTGGGCCAGCTCCTCATCGGCAATAGATTTCGATCGATGAAACAGGGGGCGGCAATGATTACGCGGGAAGCAGTTCAGGAGCGGGTTCAGATCCCGCTCGCCGCAGAGAGCCTCAGCGAAGAGCGAATCACCTACCTGGAGCGGCTAGTTAGTCAAGCCAGAGCCGCCGCCGCCATCTTTACGCAATTCAGCCAAGAAGACGTTGATCGCATCGTCAAGCCGATGGTGCTGGCCGGCCTGGAACAAGCTCAACATCTCGCCCGCCTGGCGGTTGAGGAAACCAAGCTCGGAGTCATGGAAGACAAAGTCATCAAGAACATGGTGGCTACCGAGTTCGCTTACAACTACATAAAGGACAAACGTACAGTCGGAATCATTCGCGAGTTTCCGGAGCGCAATCTAGTGGAGGTGGCCGAACCGATCGGGGTCATCTTCTCGATCACGCCGATCACGAACCCCACGTCGACGGTGCTCTTCAAGTGCATCATGGCGATCAAGACGCGCAACGCGGTCATTTTCAGTCCCCATCCGAATGCGTGGCGTTGTTGCTCCGAGGCGGTGAAGATCATGTATGAGGCCGCGCTGAAACATGGCGCGCCGGAAGGGGTTTTTGCCTGCCTGGAATCGCACACCCTGCAAGACAACGCTTACCTGATGCGGCACAAGGATGTTGGCCTGATCGACGCCACGGGCGGACCGGGTGCAGTGAAGGCCGCGTACAGCTCCGGCAAACCAGCACTGGGTGTGGGGCCGGGTAACACGCCGGTTTACCTGGAAAAGACGGCAGACCTAAACACGGCCATAACCGACATCGTCCTCTCCAAGACTTTCGATAACGGAACGATTTGCGCTTCCGAGCAAACGGCGGTGATTGACGACGAGATCTACGGCCTCGTGCTGAAGAAATTTGCGGATCTGGGTGCGCACATCTGCGATGAGAAAGAGACGGAGCTGCTGGCGCGCGCGGTCATCGATCCTGAGACTGGATTCATGCAACCCACAGCAGTCGGACAGAAGGCCACCGATATCGCCCGCCTCGCCGGTCTCGCAGTGAAGCCGAGCACCAAACTCCTGATTGCGCCGATTCAAGGTGTGGGCCGCAAGCATCCGCTGTCGGTGGAAAAGCTGTTCCCGGTGCTTGCGGTCTATCGGGCGAAATCCGTGGATGAGGCGCTCAAAGTGTGTGTCGACGTGAATCATGCGGGTGGGCTGGGACATACGGCGGTCATATTCTCGCGAAACGATGAGATCATCCGCCAGTTCAGCGAGGCGATGAATGCGGGACGCATCCTGGTGAACTCGCCAGGGTCAGTCGGAGCGGTGGGTGGTGTTTACAACGATCTGCCACCGACTTTTTCTTTTGGATGCGGCACCGGCGGCGGCAACAGCACCACCGACAACGTGAATATCTATCACTACCTCAATATCAAGCGCGTGGCTCGGAGGACCCAATCCCATATGTGGTTCCGAGTTCCCAATCAGATTTACTTCAACCTGAACGCGGTAGAGAATGTACGGCAGTTTTCATCGCGCTCCACCATCATCGTTACCAATCCCGCCATGGAGCAGATCGGCCACGTGGAGCTTGTCCGGCGCAATATTCCGGAAGGAACACACGTCCACGTGTCGGTCATCCCGGATGCGGAGCCGGAGCTCAAGGTGGTGATGCGGGGACTGGAAGAGCTCAATTTCTACAAGGCGGACCAGATCATCGCGCTGGGTGGCGGGTCAGTGATCGATGCGGCGAAGATCATGAAACTCAAGTACGAGTCGCCGGAGGCTGACCTCGAAGAGCTGGCCGCGCCCTTTTTGGATCTGCGTAAGCGCGTGGTGCAGTACCCGACCGAGAAAACTAACCGGGCGCGACTGATTGCCATTTCCACCACCAGTGGAACGGGAAGCGAAGTCACTCCTTTTGCTGTCCTAACCGACAAAGAACGCGGGCGCAAGGTGACCCTGGCCGACTACTCGCTGACCCCGGACGTGGCCATCGTCGATCCGCAATTTGTGATGTCGATGCCGAAGGGGCTCACCGCCGATACTGGCATCGACTGCCTGACTCACGCACTGGAAGCGGCTGTCTCCAGCTATGCTTCGGCCTATACCGACTGCAATGCGATGCAGGCGATCCGGATGGTGTTCAAGTACTTGCCCATCGCCTATGAACATCCCAGCGATGAAGAAGCGCGCGGCATGATGCACAATGCCGCCTGCATTGCGGCGATGGCGTTTTCCAACACGTCGGTGGGTGTGAATCACGCGCTGGCGCATGCTTTCGGAGCGCGCTTTGGCGTTGCACACGGCCGGGCCAATGCGCTGATGTTGCCGCACGTCATTGCATATAACGCGTCGGTGCCAACAAAGTTCCTGCCGTCGCCGTACCAGAAGGGCTATCTCGCTCACAAGAAATACGCCACGATCGCAGATCTGCTTGATCTGGGCGGCCACACGGTTGAGGAAAAGGTGAAAAACCTGGTGGTGTCGACAGAAGAGTTGCTCGACCAGTTGGGATTCCCGCGTTCGATCGCCGACCTCGGAATCTCGCGAGAAGACTTCGAGCGAGAGATGCCTGTTCTGACCAAGCTTGCTTTTGACGATCCTTCCTGGCGGTCGAATCCTCGTATGCCATTGATGCGCGAATTGGAGGAACTGTTTTGGAAAGCTTATGAGGGGCGAGGCTTAGAGAAGGTGGACAGTACGTCTCGGCAACAAACTGCGTAGCGGATGGTGGTGGGTATGGCAATGATCGCCGTGTGGCTCAAGATCGACGAAGAGAGCGTGGTCCAGGCCTTGCACGAGGCCAGTGAAAAACTGGGCGGCGTCGAGGGCGAAGTGGCTTTGGATTTCTCCTCCGTGCAGCGGATTGATGCGATTGCGCTCAGTGCGATGGCAGAGTTCGCGGACATAGCCGACAGCAAGGGCGTGAAGGTCGTGTTGCGCGGCGTCAACGTTGGTGTCTACAAAGTGCTCAAGCTGGTGAAGCTAGCGTCGCGATTTTCTTTTGTGAGCTGAGATAGCGCGAAGGTTTGGCAATTTCGCTTCCGTAACTAAAGCTCGGGAATTGAAGATTGGCAACCGAATAGGAGAGCTGCCATGCAGAACAATCCACAGGGCGACCGCCTTTCCTGGGGCGACACGGTTTTCCTTCATCTCGAGCGCGAGGGCATGCCCCTCAACGTGGCTTGCGTCTGTGTGTTTGAGGGCGAGATCCCTTTCGAAGCATGCGTGCAATTTGTGGAGTCGAAGCTGCCGCTTATTCCCCGCTACCTTAAGCGAGTGGTAGCGCCGCCACTCAACATTGGCCTTCCCAGCTGGGAGTACGACCCAGCCTTCGACATCCGCAGACACTTATGCGAAGTAACACTCGAGCACGGTTCCGAGGCAGAGTTGAAAACGCTTGCGGGAAAGATTCTGAGCACGGTGATGGACCGGCAGCACCCGCTATGGGACCTAACCCTGGTGCATGGGCTGAAAGGTAATCGCAGCGGACTCATTTTCCGCTTGCACCATTGCCTGGCCGATGGCATCGCCGGGGTAGGAATCATGCATGTGCTCATGGATGCAAGCCCAGTGGCGCCTCGTCTACCCAGGCGAAAGGTTCGGCTGCGGGTTCCACCGCCGGGGGACGTGTGGACTTCGATCACGAACGGCTGCGTCGACTCTTATTCTGAGTTCGTCAAGAGAATTTTGGCGGCGTTGGCGGATGTATCGAGCATGGCGGAGCGCTTCGCCGCGAATGGCGGGACCCTGGCCACGGACGAGTTCACGCGTCTGCTGCCGGAACTCAGCGCGCCCACGGAGCGGCTGCGGTTCAACGTTCTGTACCGCGGACCACAGAAGTTTGCCTGGGCTGAGATCCCACTGGCAGAAGTCAAGGGGATAAAACAAGCCTGCGGGACCAGCGTGAATGACGTCATCCTTGCGCTGGTGACGGCGACCATTCAACGCTACGTGCAATTGCATGGCGACCGTGTTAAGGGACGCCTGCTTCGCATGATGGTTCCTGTGAACCTGCGCGGCAATGATAGTCCGGGCGAATTGGGGAACCGCATCTCCCTGGTTCCAGTCACCATTCCGCTGGATATTCGCGATTCCATGAAACTGCTGGCTGCCGTTCATCGAAGAACAGAATTTCTCAAACACGCACATACTGCCGAATTGGTGAGCTTGGCTGGCGGCTTGATCGGCATGATGCCGACTTCGGCGCAGGCGATTGCCGGCCAGATCATAAATCGGTTGCCGTTCACGCCCTTCAACATGGTGTGCACCAACGTACCAGGACCGCAGTATCCACTCTACTTGCTCGGCCACAAGATGCTGCACTGCTATCCCTACGTCCCGGTCGGCGGCGAGATGGCGCTCAACTGCGCCATTTTGACCTACAACGATACGGCGTATTTCGGGTTTAGCGGAGACGTGCACGCAGTACCGGATTTGCGGCGTCTGGAGACGCTACTGCAGGCGAGTTTCAGGGAACTGCGGGATGCCGCAGGGATCAGAACGCCACGTAAGGAAAAGAAGAAGCAAGAAAAGAGAGTGCGCGTAAAGGCGAAGGCGAAGGCTGCATCGATACCGGCACGAGCCCCGGCGTCAGTTCTTGCATCCGTTCCTCTTTCGCCTCTCGCTTCGATTGCATCAACAGCAGCAGGCCCCCCGGTTAGGGAGGAGAAGGTCTTGACGCAATTAATCGCATAGCGATCGTCAAAAGGAGAGTAGCGACGTGGTAGATCCACAGTCAGCTGCGCAACTAGCGTCCTGGTTGGCCCCAGGCAGAATTCTCTTCTTGCTGATTCATCTTCTCGGCGTCGTCTGTTTCTCCTACATCGTGGCGAAGCGCCTGGTGCCACTCATTCGGGGCGAACGAGATTTTCGTTTTGACCGGCCATGGGTGCGACTGGGAAGGGTTCTGAAGTTTTGGCTGGGGCAGTGGAAGCAGCCGCGCTACAGAGTCGCAGGAACCGTTCATATCTTCATTTTTGCGGGCTTCATCGTTCTGGCTCTGCGTGCCTTCACTACGCTCATTGTCGGCGTGTCCGAGAATTTCGTCATCCCCGGTCTCTCAGGAAGAGCCGGTTCTATCTATGACATAGTCACCGATTACGCCGCGACCATTGTTTTCCTCTGCATGGTGATCGCGGTGTTTCGCCGCCTGGTCTTCAAACCTGCACGGTACGCGGTACCGGCCAGGTACGGCAAAGGCCACGGGGCAGACGCCATCTTCCTTCTGGGGCTGATCGCACTGCTGATGGTAGCCGACAGCCTGTTCGCCGCCACCAGAGCCGCCAGCCAAGCACAGGCGGGCCAAACTGGCGAAGTGTTGGCCGCACTGTCGCTCCCATGGATGCTGCAGAAGGCTATCGCCTCAATGTCTCTGCCCACTCTCGGGAGTCTCTATTTCGGCGCTTATCTTGTCCATGAGCTGACCTTCTACTTCTTGCTCTGCTACCGGCCATTTGGAATTCAGTTCCACGTAGAAACCTCCCTCTTCAACATCTACTTCGCAAAGTTGGACCGCGAAATTCTAAAGCCGGTGAGATGGGGTGTTAGCGATGAGCACCTTGATCAAGTGAAATCCTTCGGGGTGAAGACGTTCGAAGACTTTACCTGGAAGCACATGCTCGACTTTTATTCCTGTGCCGACTGCGGGCGGTGTTCCGACAATTGTCCGGCCAATGCGGTGGGCAGGCCGTTGTCGCCGCGGTTCGTCAGCGTCAAGGCACGCGACTATGCGTTCCGGCATTATCCGGTTTTTGGCCGCGCGAAAAATGGCGCGGCATTGGTCGGCAGCAAGGAGTCCGGCGCTATTTACTCAGAGGATGAGATCTGGTCGTGCACGACTTGCGGCGCCTGCGAGGAAGAGTGCCCGTTGCTGGTGGAATACATCGACAAGATCGTCGATTTGCGGCGGGGCCTGGTCGATGAAGGGAAGGTGCCGCAGTCCCTGCAAAAACCGTTGAAGGCGCTGGAAAGCCGAGGCAATCCCTACGGCAAGATGGAGAAGAAAAAGGCCGACTGGGCAAATGCGAAAGAGTTCCAGCAGACCTGCGACGTCAAGACTCTTGGCCAGAGTAAGGGCGCAGAAACTTTGTATTTTGTGGACAGCATTACCTCCTATGACGACCGGATGCAGGCGATTGCGAGGGCAGCGGCGAAGATCCTCAAGCACGTTGGAGAGAATTTCGGAATCCTGGGCGCGGCGGAAAGAGATAGCGGCCACGAAGTCCGGCGGTTCGGTGAAGAAACGCTTTTCATGGCCTTGCGCGATCACAATGTGGACGCCATCAGGGCGTCGGGAGTGCGGCGGATCGTCACGGCCGACCCGCACGCCTACAACGCGCTGAAACACGACTACGACGATCAAGAACTGCCGCCGGTCGAGCACATCAGCCAGGTGATCGCCCGCGAAGTGAAGTCCGGCAAGATCAAGTTCAAGCCGCTAGAGAACGAAGGCAGTGTGTACACCTACCACGACCCATGCTATCTGGGGCGGCACAACCAGATTTATGACGACCCCCGCGATGTGCTCGACGCGATTCCCGGTCTGAAGAGAGTCGAAATGAGCCGTTCTCGCGACCGGTCATTCTGCTGCGGTGGTGGTGGTCTGATGCTGTTCTACGAGCCGAAAGAAGATCAGCGAATGGGCGTAAAGAGAGTCCAGATGGCCGCCGAAGCCGGGGCCAACGTGATTGTGACGGCTTGTCCGTTCTGCATGGCGAACATGGAAGATGCGATCAAGGTCGCAGGCATGGAAGGAAGGATGACCGCCATCGATCTGGCGGAACTGGTGGATCAACAAATCGCGCATGAGGGTCTGAAAGTGGCGTGAAGGGGTCTGGAGGTGGAGTATGGAAATTCTAGTTTGCGTACGACGAATGCCCGACACTTCGGAAAACGAGATTGAACTCAACAGCGCGGGAAATGACATTGAGCGCGATGAGTTGGTCTATTCCATCAACGAAGCGGATAACTATGCGGTTGAAGAGGCGCTACAGATCGTTGCCCGAGTTGGCGGAAGCGTTACCGTTGCCACCGTTGGCAACGAGGATGACGAGGAGGTCTTGCGCCGGGAGATGGCCATGGGCGCGAACCACGGCGTGATGATCTCCGACGAAGCTTTTAGTGGATCGGATGGCCGGGGCATCGCGACCATTCTGAAAGCGTTCGTGGAAAAGGGAAGTTACGACCTGATTCTCACCGGAGTGCAGGCCGAGGACGGGGCCGCTCAGGTTGGCGGGATGCTCGCGGCCATGCTCGATTATCCGTTTGCGTCGCTGGTGAATTCCATTGAAGTCCTCGATGGCAAGAAGCTGAAAGTCAGCCGGGAGATCGCAGGCGGCAACAAGGAAATGAATGAGATTGATATGCCTTGTGTGCTCTCGATTCAAACCGGCATCAATGAGCCGCGTTACGTGGGCATGCGGGGCATCCGGCAGGTGGCTTCAGTGCCCATCGGAAGTTTCGGTGCTGCGGATTTGGGAGTTCCCGCCAACGCTGTAGGAAAAGCTGCCGCGAAGGTCACGCGGGTGGACTATTACATCCCCACACTAGGCAAGGGAGCCGAGATTCTGCATGGGACGCGGGAAGAGAACATCGACAAAGTCCTGGAGTTAGTGGCAGCCAAAGGAGGGCTGAAATAATGGCTCGCATCTTCGCTTACATCGCACACAAAGGTGGTGCGCCGGACGATTCCGCGTTCGAGTTGGCGGCGGCTGCGCGCAAGATCGATCCCGTCACCTCACCTAGAGCCATTCTCACCGGTTGGGGTGCGGACCTCGATGCGGCGTGCGATGCGCTCAGTGCCGCCTATCCAGAGATTTGGAAAATCGCAAACGAAGCTTTGGCTTATCCCAATGCCGAGCTGGTGCGAAAAGCCCTGCTGAAAGTGCTGCCGAGCGACAGCATCGTGTTAGCGGCACACGATCATTTCGGAATCGATCTGGCGCCTGGTCTTTCGATCAAAATGAATGCGGCTTTTGTTTCCGACGTGCTGGATATCTCCGGAGTTGAAGGCACCGACCTCAAAGTGGTGCGGCAGGAATTTGGCGGACAAGTGAGTGCTCATGTTCGCTGCGACATTTCATCGGGTACGGTGATCACGATACGTCCGGGGGCGTTCAAGGCGGAAGAGCCTACTTCGGGATGCGGTCTCATCGTCGACAAGTCAGGGGAAGTCGGCGCGCTCACAGCGGGTCGACGGTATCTGGAGACGGTGGTCGCCGAAGCCGGTGATGTGGACATCACCAAGCACAACGTTTTGGTTTCCATCGGCCGAGGCATACAGGAAAAAGAGAACGTGGCGATCGCACAGGAACTGGCGGACGCTCTGGGCGCTGCCGTGAGCTGCTCTCGACCTGTGGTCGACGCCAAGTGGATGGAAAAGTCACGCCAGGTGGGCTCGTCTGGAAAAACCGTCAAGCCGAAGGTCTATCTGGCCTGCGGTATCAGTGGCGCTTTCCAGCATCTGGCTGGCATTAAAGGTAGTCCGTTCCTGATCGCGATTAACAAGAATCCGAAGGCCCCCATCTTTCAGGTGGCAGATGTCGGAATTGTCGATGACATTCTGGAGTTCCTGCCGGAATTGACCAACAAAGTTCGTGAGTTGCGAAGCGTCACAGCAAAGTGAGGCACCGCCAATGATAACGAGTAAAACGTTGAAACTAAGTTTGAAGTCGCTCAAGGACTTTGCCAAGAAGCGTCTGCCGGACGAGGTGCTGCGCGAGCTTGACGAACGCGATGAATGCCCACTAGAGATCGTCCGGCATATGTGCAGTCCAGACCAACTAGGCATTCAGCTCCTGTTTATTCCTGAAGAGTTCGGGGGCATGGGCGGCGGGGCCTTCGATGTTTACTGCGTCTGCGAAGAGATGGCGCGCATCGATCTGGGCGTCGCCACAGCCGTGCTGGCTACGTTTCTGGGCAGCGATCCGATCACAGTCGGTGCTACTTCAGAGCAAAAGAAAATCTGGCTGACGCGCATCGCGGAAGAGGGATTGTTGTTCGCCTATGGAGCCACGGAGCCGGAGGCGGGCAGCGATTTGGGTGCGCTTCGCACCACAGCGGACCGCGTTACGGAAAATGACCGCGTGGTCGGGTACAAGATCAATGGCGCTAAACAATGGATCAGCAATGGTGGAATCGCGGATGCCTACACGGTTTTGGCTAACACGCCCAGCGGTCCGAGTTGGTTCATCGTGGACAAAGACACGAAGGGTTTTACCCACGACGAGCCGGAAGATAAGCACGGCATCCGCCTGAGCAATACGGCGGCGCTTGCATTCAACGATGTTTATGTCGACGCTGGCCGCCTCGTCGGCGGCGTCGAAGGCCAGGGATTGAATCAAGCGCAAGCTGTGTTCGGTTATACGCGCTTGATGGTGGCGGCGTTCGGCCTTGGAGCCGGCTGGGCCGCGCTGGATCGAGCCATTCCATATTCCGCCAAGCGCATCCAGGCTGGGGCGCCACTCTCGCAGAAACAAGGATACACACACAAGCTGATCGTGCCTCACGTAGCGCACCTTGAAGCTGCGCGCGCTTACATCGAAGAAACCGCGGAGCGCATCGATGCGGGCGTGGAAGGCAGCCTGAACACCGAAGGTGCTATCGCGAAGTACATGGCGACCGAGGCCGGGAATGCCGCGGCCGAAGCCAGCATCCAGGCACTCGGTGGCTACGGTTACACGCATGAATACATGGTGGAAAAGATCAGCCGCGACGTTCGCATCACCACAATTTACGAAGGCACTTCCGAGATTATGGAGATGACGATCAGCCGCGACCGCTGGCAGTCTCATCTCAAAACGCGCGGGCTGCACTATCACGAACAGGCACGAGAGTTCGAGGCATTGCACGCCCGTAATCCGAACGTGGGCGCCGATATTGCGGCGCTGGCATTGCACGCCTTGGCCGAGGTTATGGAAAAGGCGCGGGCGTCGCGCCTCACTCGACATCAGCACATTCTTCTGCGCCTGGGCGAGTTGATCGCTTATGCCGAGTGCGCGGGAAGTTTGTCCCGTCGCGCCGCTCGTTCGGCAGAAGGCGAGCTCAACGAAAAGGCGAACCGGCGTTTCGACGCGGCGGCGCTGGCGGCGCTCAGCCGGATCTTTGCCCGCGAGGCGGCGCTCAAAGTGGCGGAAGACGGGTTGCGCTGGATCATCGGAGCCGGCGGCGTAAGCGATGGAGAGATTATGGGTTTTGAAACGAGTCTAAGATTGCCCGCCATTCACCGCGCGCAATCGGGCCTGATCTCGGATCTGGATTACATAGCAGACGTACTGTACGGCCGCGCGGCCAAGCGCACGGAACTGGCCGCGTAGCGTTTGAGAATGGATTGTTGCAGGAGCCTCGTCATGGAAAACACTTCTTACCGGGCGATAGCAGTTGTGGGAGCAGGAGCGGTTCTACCCGACGCCGCGAATGTAGCGACTTTCTGGGAGAACGTGAAGAATGGCCGTTACAGCATCTCTGAGGTCAAGCCCGAGCGCTGGGATCCGGCGCTCTACTATGATGCCGACCCAAATGCGCCGGATAGGACTTATTCCACGATCGGCGGTTGGGTGCAGGATTTCGCATGGGATCCGATTAAATGGCACCTGCCGGTCCCGCCGCGCGTGGTCGATGCCATGGATGAGTCGCAAAAGTGGGCAATCGCCTGCACCCGGGAAGCGCTGGAAGATTATGGTTATCCCAAACGTTCGTTAAACACCGATCGCACGGCGGTGATTCTCGGCAACGCCATGGCCGGGGAGAAGCACTATTTCACCGCGCTACGCCTGTACTTTCCGGAGTACGCCCACGAGTTGGCCGGATGTGCGAGCTTCGCCGAACTGCCGGAGGCGTTGCGCCGCGACCTCACTCGCGAACTGCACGACCGCATGGCGAAAAGGATTCCCGATGTAACGGAAGACACCATGCCGGGTGAACTGGCGAACTGCATTGCGGGCCGCATTGCGAATGTTTTCAATTTCCACGGCCCTAACTACGTCGTGGACGCAGCGTGCGCATCGGCGATGGCGGCCATCAGTGCGGCGGTCGAGGGATTGGTAGCGAATGATTTTGACCTGGCGGTCACGGGCGGCATCGATCGCAACATGGGCGCCTCGACCTACATTAAGTTCAGCAAGATTGGTGCGCTCTCGGCGACCGGCACTCGACCCTACGCCGAAGGCGCAGACGGCTTTGTGATGGGTGAAGGCGCGGCGATCTTTCTGCTCAAGCGTCTGGCCGATGCCGAGCGGGACGGAGACAAAATCTACGCGGTGCTGCGCGGAATGGGCGGATCGAGCGACGGGAAGGGAAAAGGCATCACTGCGCCCAACCCGATCGGGCAAAAATTAGCCATCGAACGCGCCTGGCAGAATGCCGGATTGTCGCCGGCTACCGCGACGTTGATCGAGGGCCATGGCACGTCCACCCGCGTGGGTGACGTGGTTGAAGTGCAAAGCCTGATCGATGTGCTCGGCAGCTTTCGTTTGCCTTTGCGCTCAGTAGCGCTGGGCTCAGTTAAATCGAACCTCGGGCACCTCAAAGGAGCGGCAGGCGCCGCCGGACTGTTGAAGACGATCCTGGCTCTGCGGGACAAGGTACTTCCACCTAGCGTGAATTGCGGGCATCCCAATCCGGACATCGACTTTGCCCACTCTCCGCTATATGTGAATGCCGAGCTGAAGCCTTGGACGATGCCAGCAGATGGCGTGCGGCAGGCTGGCCTGAGTGCATTCGGCTTTGGGGGCACCAATTTTCATGCCGTGCTCGAAGAATATATTCCCCATCGGTTGAACGGAAACGGTAAGCGGTGGGTGGGCGTTGGTGAATTCCCATCAGAGGCGAAAGAACCCATTACGCGCTTGCAAGATGATTCCCGCACTTCCAACTCTTCTCATTGCAAAGCTCCGTTACGCGGAGCGCTGCTCATCGGCGCTGCTTCCGAAGGCGCACTGGCGGAGCGGTTGCGCGTAGCGGAGAGAGATGCCAAAGAGGGGCGGGTACCGGCGCCAACTGCCCCCGCTGAATCGGACCTGCGCGCTCCCGAGCGCGTGGCGATCGACTATGGCAACGCGGCCGAACTGGCCGACAAAACTGGCAACGCGCTCAAAGCGCTGGCCGCCAATCAACCGGCGGTGTGGAAAGCGCTGCGTGCGCAAGGCATCTTCCGGGGTCACGGTCCCGCTCCAAAGGTGGCGTTCCTTTATACCGGACAGGGCTCGCAGTACGTGAACATGCTCCTATCGCTCCGAGCGGCGGAGCCGATTGTGGATGAAACCTTTGCCGAAGCCGATCGTGTGATGACGCCTCTGCTGGGCAAGCCGCTCAGCAAGTTTATCTTCGTTGACAGTACCGATGCCAACGCCGTGGCCAAAGCGGAAGACGATCTGCGGCAAACTGCGATTACGCAGCCCGCCGTGCTGGCTACCGATCTTGCGCTGACCCGGCTTCTGGCCGCTTACGGCATCGAACCCGACTTCACGATGGGACACAGCCTGGGTGAATACGGAGCGCTGGTCGCGGCCGGTGCTTTTCCCTTTGCGGACGCGCTGGAAGCTGTAAGCGCTCGTGGCCGCGGGATGACCCAGGTGGCCATGAAGGACAACGGCCGCATGGCCGCAGTATTTGCTCCGCTGGAAGAAATCGAGCGAATTCTGAAGACGATCGACGGCTACGTCGTGATTGCCAACGTCAACAGCAACCGTCAGGCGGTTATCGGCGGTGCGAGCAGCGCAGTCGAGCTGGCCATGGCTGCCTTCAAAGAAGCTGGCTATGACGTGGCCGCGTTATCGGTCAGCCACGCCTTCCACACTTCGATTGTGGCGGGAGCCAGTGAGCCGCTACGGCGAGTTCTAGAGCGCCTGCATCTCGAATCGCCGCGTTTGCCGATCGTCGCCAACACAAATGGCGAGTTTTATCCCACAGGGCCGGGCGTGGTGCCGCAAATGCTGGACATTCTTACGCAGCAGGTCGCTTCCCCGGTGCAATTTGTGAAGGGGTTGCACACACTGTACGATGCCGGTGCTCGGGTGTTTGTGGAAGTGGGACCGAAGAAGGCATTGCAAGGATTTGCCGAGGATGTGCTTGGCGGCCACAGCAATGTGGTTTCGTTATTTACCAATCATCCGAAGGTCGGCGACGTTACGGCGTTCAACCATGCGCTGTGCGGCCTTTATGCGGCGGGACTGGGCCGCGGTATCGCGGAAGCTTTGCGCGAACCCTCGGCTACGGATGTTCTCTCACCTGACGAAACGTCGAAAGCAATCGCTGTGCCGGCGAAAGTGACGGGCGCCTCTGCCGCGACGGGCTCCTCCACATCCGCCACGCGATTGAACGGCAATCGCTACAACGAGCTCGGCAGGTTATTCGCCGACGTTCTCGACCGTGGCTACGAGATCTACCACGGCCAGAGTAGCGTCCCCACGAGCGCCCCAGTAGTTATCACTGGAGCGGCATTAGGTCTGCCCGGAACCGAGCACATCTTCGATGATGGCAATATCGGCCGCATTCTGCGCGGCGATCAGTTTATCGATTCGATCCCCACGCGTTTCCGGCGCGCCATGCTCGACAAACACATCACGCGCCTGGTGAAGAGCGAGAACGGCGAACCCACGTTTGAAACCATTGACAGCGTGGCGGAAGTCATCAAACTGGCGGGCCGCGGTGGCGCCTTCAATCTGGAAGACGAATTTGGCATACCCCGTGAACGCGTGGCTGCGCTTGACCGTGTTACTCAGCTGGCGATCGCCGTGGGTATTGACGCATTGCGCGACGCCGGCATTCCGCTGGTCATGCGCTACAAAATCACGAGCAAAGGAACGCAGTTGCCGGATCGCTGGGGATTGCCCGAGGGTTTGCGCGATCAAACCGGTGTAATTTTTGCCTCCGCCTTCCCTGGGTTGGACTCGTTCGCGGATGAGATGTCGCGCTACTATGCGGACCACGAACGCCGCGAGCGGTTGGCGATGCTGGAAGGCCTGCTCACCCATGCGCTGGAGGGAAATGGCCGCGTTCGGGTTCAGGAGGCCGAGGTACAGGAGATCGTTGTTCAAGAAATCCAGCGGCGCATCGCCGAGTTGCGCGCCGCCATTCAGAAAGAGCCATATGTGTTCGAGCGCAGGTTCCTGCTCCGAACCTTGTCCATGGGGCATTCGCAATTCGCCGAATTGATCGGTGCTCGCGGTCCCAACACCCAAATCAACTCTGCCTGCGCGACCACCACACAGGCGGTGGGGCTGGCGGAGGACTGGATCCACGCCGGGCGCTGCAGCCGGGTGATCGTCATCTCGGCCGACGACGTTACCTCCGACCATCTGATGGATTGGATGGGCGCCGGCTTCCTGGCCAGCGGAGCGGCAGCCACCGATGAAGTAGTCGCAGATGCGGCCATTCCCTTTGACCGCCGGCGGCACGGCATGATCATCGGCATGGGTGCAGCGGCTCTGGTGGTGGAGAGCGCTGCTGCCGCGCGGGAACGAGGAATACAGCCCATCTGCGAGGTCTTGAGCACGGTGACGGGCAACAGCGCATTCCACGGGACTCGTCTGGATGTCCAGCACATCGGCCAAGTGATGGAGTCCCTGGTTGCCAAAGCCGAAGCGGGCAGCGGCATTTCGCGGCAACAGATCGCGCCGCAAACAGTTTTCGTTTCCCATGAAACCTATACGCCGGCGCGCGGCGGCAGTGCTTCTGCCGAGATCCACGCGCTCCGCCGTGTTTTCGGTGACGACGCGGATCGCATCGTGATCGCCAACACCAAGGGCCTCACCGGTCACGCTATGGCAGCTGGCATCGAAGATGTGGTTGCAGTCAAAGCGCTCGAAACCGGTTGCGTGCCTCCGGTCGCCAACTTTAAGGAGGTTGACCCGGAGTTGGGATCGTTGAACCTGTCGAAAGGCGGTGTCTATCCCGTCGAGTACGCTCTACACCTGGGAGCGGGATTCGGATCGCAGATCAGCATGATGCTGCTGCGTTGGATGAAGACAAAAGACGGAGTCCGCCGCAGCCCGAACGCGCTGGGCTATAACTACCGCATCGCCGACGCCAACGCCTGGAATGCATGGCTGAGTGGGATCGGGAGCCATTCGTCAGCCGATCTGGAAGTAGTTTGCCGCACGCTGCGGGTGCGAGATGAAGGGTCGGCAGCGCGGGTAGTGGAAGTCGCTGACAAGATGCGGGCAGTACCGGCGCCACCGACGCTCAGAGCGGTGGTTGAACCGGCGCCCAAGCTTCAAGTTGCCGCTCGCGTGCCTTCCGCGCCTCCACAACAGGTGGCGAAAGGCGATCCAGTGAAGGAGAAAGTGCTGGCTCTTGTTGCCGAAAAAACCGGTTATCCCGTTGACATGCTCGACCTGGATCTCGATCTCGAAGCCGATCTAGGTGTCGACACAGTGAAACAGGCGGAGGTGTTTGCTACCATCCGCGAGGCTTACAACATTCCCCGCGACGAGAACCGTAAGCTGCGCGATTACCCAACCTTGGCGCATGTAATCCGTTTCGTGTATGACAAGCGGCCGGAATTGGCCGGCACGGTATCGGCCTCGGCTCCATCTCTCTCGTCGTCGGCGGCCAAAGAGGGAATCAAACCGGCGATTGCACCGGAGCCCACGACAGTTCTTGTGGCAGTGGCTTCCACGGAAGACGGTCTCAGCGATCCTGTGAAGGATCGCATCCTCGCTTTGGCAGTGGAGAAAACGGGCTATCCAATCGACATGCTGGACCTGGATCTGGACCTCGAAGCGGACCTTGGCGTCGACACGGTGAAACAGGCGGAGATGTTTGCCGCAATCCGAGCGGCGTACAACATTCCACGCGATGAGAACCGCAAGCTGCGCGATTATCCTACGCTGGCTCATGTCATCCGTTTCGTTTATGAGAAACGTCCCGACCTCGCCGGGGAGGCCGCGCCTCCATCCTCACAAATTACCAGCGAGCCAACTGTGGCAAATGCGCCCCCAATCGGGGCCAACGCGTCCACTGACGATGCTATCAAGGAGAAGGTGCTGGAGATCGTGGCCGAGAAGTCGGGTTATCCCAAAGACATGTTGGACCTGGATCTCGATCTGGAAGCAGATCTCGGCATCGACACCGTGAAGCAGGCGGAGATGTTCGCGGCGGTGCGAGCCGCGTACAACATTCCGCGGGATGAAAATCTTAAGCTGCGCGACTTTCCGACCCTCGCCCACGTGATCAAGTTCGCGCGCGACCGGCAGCCCAGCTTGGCTAATACGCCGGCGAGCGCTACCTCCAAAGAAGAACCGACCGAGAAGAAACCCGCAGTGTCCGTGGCCGCGGCTTCAAAGCCGGTGACGGCTGAACGTCCGATCCCCGCGAGTTTCGACGCCGCCAATCGCATTCCACGCCGCGTACCTGTTCCCACGCTGCGTCCGCCGCTGGAGTTTTGTAAGCCGACCGGTGTGGCGCTTGAGTCTGGTCGCCGCGTGGTCATTATGCCCGACGACGGCGGGGTAGGAGACGCGCTGGCGCAACGGCTGGAAACGATGGGCGTAGAAGTTCTCCGCGTCGTTCTCCTCGATAACGAGACGCTGGTTGCCGACGCACTGGCCGACCTTCTCCAGAGTTGGCTGGCCGCCGGTCCAGTGCACGGAGTGTACTGGCTGCCCGCGCTGGACGATGAGGGAGCCCTCAGCTCGATGGACCTTGCTGGTTGGCATGGAGCTCTGCGGGTGCGTGTCAAGTCGCTTTATGCAACCATGCGCATTTTGTACGAGCAAGTTGCAGCGCCGTGTACATTCTTGGTGTCGGCGACGCGGTTGGGGGGACAGCATGGCTACGATGAAGCCGGCGCGGTCGCGCCATTAGGCGGCGCGGTCGTGGGCTTTACCAAGACCTACAAGCGAGAGCGAGCGGACGCTCTGGTCAAGGCGGTCGACTTTGAAGCGAAACGAAAACCGTCAGAGATCGCCGACCTCCTGATCGAGGAAACTCTGCGCGATCCGGGCGCAATCGAAATCGGCTACAAGGACGGGCTGCGCTGGACGGTTGGGCTGCAGGAACAGCCGGCCGTCGACGGCAAGCCCGGTCTC
>Ga0116133_1000093_pt1 | contig 24801 bp, 14 predicted proteins | sample June2015DPH_19_2_FD_89736 | JGI IMG/M metagenome (GOLD analysis project Ga0116133, IMG submission 89736) | Peatland microbial communities from SPRUCE experiment site at the Marcell Experimental Forest, Minnesota, USA - June2015DPH_19_10 | ecosystem: Environmental > Terrestrial > Soil > Wetlands...
TCCAATTCCGGAATACCGATGGAAAGGCGCCGTGTACTGGGTATCTTCCTTGCTAGTCCAGCCAGCCCAAGAGTACGCGAAAAGGCTTGCAGCCCCGCTTGGGTAATGCGGAAGGTGTGCAGTCCGGGCACGGACGCCTGCCCGCGCAGTTTCACGATCTGGAGTTTCCGCACAATGGAACTTCGCTCCGCAACCTGGTAAAGCCAAAAGAGGCCATCCGAGACCGTGAAAACGGGATTGTCTCGGATCTCACCCTCGACATATTCCCCGACCAGAAAAGTCGTGGCTTGCCAACTCGTCAGCAGCAGGGCTAACCGCTGAATGAAAGATTGCAGTTCCACTTCGGTTGTACCGCCTTGCGCCTTCCGCACCACGGTGCGAAAGGAGTCCACTACCACGACGCCGGGGCTTGCCTTCTCAACCTCTTTCGTAATCTCCTCTAAGACCGCGTCCAGGTCCTTCTCCAACACCACCTGGCTCAAGTTGATGAAGCGGACGGCGGTGTTTAACTGGGCTTGGTCAAAGAACGTGTACTGTTGCTGGTAGCGCAGCATTTTGATGGCGGGTTCGCCGAGGATGGTGAAATAGAGCGCCGGGCGCTCCGGCGTCGCGTTGGCGAATATGATTTGGTGCGCCAGCGTGGTCTTGCCGCTTCCCGGGGCGCCCGCGATGATATTAAAAGAAAATTCCGGCAGACCGCCGCCCAGGATTTCATCAAGGCCCGGGACCCCGGTCGGCAGTTTGTTGATTTTCACTTTACTTGCTGTGCTCAAGCTTTCCCTCTTTCTCGGAAACTTGCCCGTTGAAGGCGGCCTCGGGCCACACATCCTGAACCAGGCGCAACGTTAAACCTTCGCCAATGAACGTGAGAAGCAGCCCGAGTAACTGGGCAATGAGAATGGCTCCTCCGTCGCTGGCCTGTTCCTTGCCAGTTTGTGCCGCAAGCTCATCTAGACCTTTTACGGAGCCATCCGCCGCTACCTGTACCGCGCTAAGACTGGGGGCTTCCGCTCTGGCCAGCGTCAGAGCGCGAGAAAGGAGCGAGCGAAAACCGGCAACTCCCGCGAGTGTAATCAGGGGCCGGCGCAGCTTCGCACAGACGCGAAAAGCCGCAGGCTCGGAGTTCTCGCCCGTAACGGCTTCGTAAGTAAGAAGGCGTTGGGCCAACTGTCGCGGCTCTGGAAGACTCACGATTTCCTTTTCCGTGCAAAGCGCGAACCCCGAACTCAGTTCGGCTTGGGGCTTTTGATTGCCGCCACTACCGCCAATACCGTCGCTGTGTTTAGAACGTTTCCCGAGAGAGTCATCAGCGCGTCTGTGACGGGCGGATATTGCTCCGCCAGTCTCTCGAGACGTGCACTGACGCCTTGGAGATCATCGACTTCGTTGACGATCGCTTCAAAACCGATGGGCATACCGCTCTGCGAAACGAACTTAAAGTCCGGGAGAATTTCAGATGTCACCAGCTGCAACGTCACAGCTTCGCCCACAACTCGGACAAGCAGCCCGAGTAACTGGGTAATGAGAATGATTCCTGCCTCCCTGGCTTGGTCCGCGTCGACTTGCGGCCGAAGTTCGTTTAGACCCTGTAAGGAACCATCCGCCGCAACCTGTACCGCGCTAAGACTGGGAGCTTCCACCCTGGCCAACGTCAGAGCACGAGAAAGCAGCGAGCGAAAACCGGCAACTCCCGCGAGTGTAATCAGGGGCTGGCGCAACCTCTCACAGACGCCCAAGGCCGCGAATTCCGCCGGCTCGGAGGTTTTGCCCGCAGCGTTTTGGTAAGCGAGAAGGCGCTGGGCCAAATCTCGCGTCTGTAGCGGAATCATCATTACCGTTACCATGCAAAATCCGCGTGAACAGCTGGACCTGAAACGTTCAGCCTAATATTACGCGCTTGAGAGTCGCTCGGATAGGGCGTGCGCCTGCTTCATCGGATTCTGTGGGCGCGGTGCCCGCCGTGGATCATTGTTTAGCCGCTGTCCCGCAATCGAGATGACGCGGCCCGCTAGTCGTGGAGAACGACGTTGAGAAGTGAACTGTGAACCTGTAACCCGCCTTCTGCGCCCCCGGCTTAGTCAATGAACCCCAATTTCCTAAACCGGTTCATGAAGAAGCTCACCTGCGAACGAGTCGTGCCCGCCATCTCTGCCAGCGTCTCTGGACTGATCTTCGGAATCACGGATACAGGAATCCCTTCCTTGCCAAAATGAGCGAGCATAAGAAGGACACGGGCCAGCCTTTTCTCGCTGGAATTAAAAAGTTGGTCAACCAGATCCTCTTCGTACTTGATGTTCCGCGTCAACAAATGTGCGACGAACAGATCGGAAAGGGCGTTTTCCCTGTGACGGATTGCGCTGCTTTGGGCACGATTGCGGCAAATTGCACCAAAACTGCGGCAATCGCGTGGACGAACATCAAGCGACTGGTGCGCTTCCTAAGTCAGCCGACAGCACCGGTTCTGCCGGCCACTACTTAGTCGAACGGGGGCAAGAAAACCGACGACGGCCTGCTCGCAGATCAAAAGGCGTTCTGTTGAGGGACTTTTTCAACACCTACTATCGATTACACTCATCGCGGCAGCTATCGGTATGCCGGTTCAGACAGCGAAGTTAAGAAAAAGTTGAAGAAGGCAAAATGCAAAGAAGCTATTGAAGAATTAAGAGAATAGCGCGCATCGCTCCGGACTCGGCGCTCAGTTGGCGACAAATCGGCGGAATCCGAAACATTCGTGCATATTGGATGACGATGTGAGACCGCTGATTGTGACCGCGAGCAACTGAGAGTCAAGTCGCTGCGACAATGATTGGCGAAACATCGCCATTGCACTCAAAACCTCCAATCGGGTCGGGCGAAACGGATTGCTGGAATTTTGTGACGTGACTTGTGACGTAACCCTCGCATCCATCCCCCTGCAAGTGGCTGTAAACGCCTGCTACGCTAGCCAAGTCGATTAAGGCTGAAATCGACATAGGGCTTTGCGCGTCTGCAACTTGGAGCTACTCCTCCTCACTCCTTACTTATTGCGGTTTTTGAATTCGGGACGAGGGGGTCGGAGGTTCAAATCCTCTCTCCCCGACCAATTGTTTCCAACTACTTACATTGGCGGCGGGAACCCCAAAACCGACCCACCTGGTTTTGCCCCAGGTGCTCTAGCGCGGCGACCCGCATAAATACAGCACTTTTTGCGTAGCGAAGAGTGCAGCACCGTCTACAAAATCGACTACAGCGATGTGACGGAGAAACCAGAGGCCCTACCCGGTGCCTCGTTCGCTTGACTATTCTCCGAAAATGCGAGAAGCTGTCGCGCAACGCAGTGGGCGTCACCACGGGGCGCGCAGACCATGAGCAGCACCAATGATTCCACTATTGCATCGCTGGCTGACGCGACCGAGCGGGGTGACCGTTCTGCTGCAGACGCGCTTTTTGCAGCGCTCTATTCGGAGTTGCATCGGCTAGCTCGTCGCGAACTGGCAAGGCAAGGTGTGCCCTTGGGTTTGAGCGCTACCACGCTCCTCCACCAGGCTTATCTTGATATGGCCGAGCGTGAGGGCCCTGCCTTTCCCGACCGTGCCCGCTTCATGGGTTACGCGGCGCGGGTGATGCGAGGTCTGATTATCGACCACGCGCGGAATCGGCAGGCGCAGAAGCGCGGTGGCTTATTCGAGATTACCTCGTTGACCACTGACGTGCTGGAGAACCCTGTCGACCATCTCGAACTGGAGCGCATCGGTGAGGCGCTTGACCAACTTAGCAAGACAGAGCCTTCTCTAGCCGAGATCGTGGACTTGAAGTTTTTCTGCGGCTTCTCCTTTTTAGAAATCTCTGCTATGCGCGCCGTCTCGGAGCGAACGGTGCAGCGCAACTGGGAGAAGGCTCGGATTTATCTGCACCGCAACCTTCGCGGGAGTACGTCGCTATGAGGAGCCCATGCACGCGCCCAATCCCGACGAATGGCAGGAAGTAAGTCCTTATCTTGATGAGGCTCTGGCCATGCCGGCGGAGGAACGGGCTGGCTGGCTGGCCTCGCTGCGCGAGAGCAACCCAGAGTTGGCAAGCATGGTGGAAGCCTTGCTGGACGAGCACCGCCTTCTGGAGGAAGAGCATTTTCTCGAACACTGTCCTGCTCAACTGCCAGAGCCGGTGCTGGCTGGGCAAAGCTTCGGCACTTATACCCTGATCTCCGCCATTGGCCACGGTGGCATGGGCAGCGTCTGGCTGGCCCGGCGCAACGATGGACGTTTCGAACGCAAGGCAGCGGTCAAGTTGCTGAATCTGGCACTCATGGGGCGAGGCGGCGAGGAACGCTTCAAACGGGAGGGCCGAATACTCGGCCAGCTGAATCATCCTCATATCGCGGAACTGCTGGACGCCGGCGTGTCATCCGGCGGGCAGCCGTATCTTATTCTTGAATATGTCGACGGCCAGCACGCCGATGTCTATTGTGATGAGCACACTCGGAACGTCGAGGCGAGAATTCGTCTGTTTCTTGACGTGTTGGCCGCAGTCGCCCACGCTCACTCCAACCTAGTGGTTCACCGCGACATCAAGCCCTCCAATGTGCTGGTCACCAGCGACGGCCAGGTGAAGCTGCTGGACTTTGGCATTGCCAAGCTTCTGGAAGATGAAGCTCAGCCGGGAGCGGCAACCCTGCTCACCCGCGAAGCGGGATCAGCCTTGACCCCTCAATATGCGGCGCCAGAACAGATCACCGGCGAACCAGTCACCACCGCAACCGATGTTTATGCTCTGGGCGTGCTCCTGTTCGTGCTTCTGACGGGACAGCACCCAGCCGGCCCGGGTCCTCATTCCACCGGGAAGCTGCTCAAAGCCATAGTGGAGACTGAACCGCCGCGCATGTCTACCCTCGTCGCGCGCGGTGGCACTGACGCCGAACTGATCTCCTTTAGCGCATCGAAACGTGGCGCAACGGTCGAGCGGCTCCGTCGCCGCTTACGAGGTGACCTCGATACCATCGTGGCTAAAGCCCTGAAGAAGAATCCGCGGGAGCGCTATGCCTCTGTGAATTCCATGGCCGAAGACCTGGGCCGCTACCTTCGGCACGAACCCATTCGGGCCCGCCCTGACGCGCTGGCATATCGGGCGGCCAAGTTCTTGCGGCGGTATTGGCTCCCGGTGTCGGCGGCTGCGCTCGTGATCGCCAGCCTTTCGGCCGGCCTTTATACGGCGAGCCACGAGCGCGCGATTGCGGAGCGGCGATTCAGCCAACTCCGGCAACTGTCCAATAAAATCTTCGATCTCGACGAGGACATTCGTGACCTACCCGGTTCAACCCAGGCCCGGCAACGTCTGGTTTCGGCTGCTCTGGAATACCTGGATGGCCTAGCTCCCGCCGCCCATGGCGATCTGGACCTGAGCCAGGACATCGCCGACGGCTACTGGCGCGTGGCAGGCATTCAAGGCGTTCCCACTCAGCTGAACCTGGGCGAACCGGAGAAGGCCGAGGCGAGCATGAAACGCGCGGACGAATTGACGGAAGCGGTACTTGCGTCGCGGCCCAGAGACCGGCGCGCGCTGCTGCGCTCGGCGGGGATCGCACAGGAACGCATGATCCTAGCGCAGGAAGAGCACCGCGACGCGGACGCGATCGCATACGCCGGCAAGGCCTCCCATCGCCTGGATGAGTTTCTGCGATTAGGTGATGCTACGGATTCGGAACGTATCCAAATTTCCTCCGAGTACGGGAACATGGCTCTGGCGCACCTCAACATGCACATGTACGCGGAAGCGGTTCCCTACGCGCAACGAACCGCAGAAGTAATCCGGCCAATAGCGTCTGCCCAATATCTCGTCGCCCAGGGGCTGAGTTTGCTGGCCAGTGCGCTACGCTATCAGGGTAATTTGGAAGGCGCCCTGCAAGCCATTCAAGAAGCGAGAAAGATTTCCGAGCAGGCGGTGTATCCGAATCCCACCACGCGCATGCTGGATGAGTATGGAATATTCTTGCGCAACGGCTTGATTCTGGGAGAGGACGCAGATGTCAATCTGGGCCGGCCCGCAGATGCAATCGAGCCTCTGCACAAGGCCTTCCAGACCACCGAGGAATTTGCTGCTAAGGATCGCAACGACGCCGTCAGCCGCATGCGCGTCGCCCACTCAGGAACAGCACTGGGCAACGTCCTGCGCCAGCGCGATCCACGGGGAGCTCTTGCCGTGTATGACCTAGCCCTGAGTCGGGTCGGCGAGATACGGAACAGTCTGCCTGCGAGGCGTTCTCAGGCGACGCTGCTGGCGAGTTCTTCCTACGCACTGCTGGCCCTACACCGGCGCTCGGAAGCTATGCGCCGGCTTGAGAGTGCATCTTCAATTCTCCACGAAACGAAAGATATTCCGGCAGAAGGGCTCAAGCTCGACAGCGATGCGTACGTCGTTTCCTGTGCCTGGGCGGACTATTACGCGGCAGAGGGAAATCTTGATCGCGCCGTCGCTCTCTACGAGCAATTGCTGGGCAGAGTCATGGCCGCTAACCCGAAAGAATTCGATGACCTGCGAAACGCGCCCAAGCTCTCACTTCTGTATGAAAAAGTGGCTGGTGTTTATCGGCGCACCGGCGCGACTGCGAAGGCAAACGCCATGGAAGCACGCCGGTTAGACCTTTGGCACCGCTGGGACAAAAAACTGCCCAATAACACCTTTATTCGCCGGGAACTTGAAGCCACAAGGCTTGAATCCGGCCCGAAACCCGTCACATCTGGGGCGGAGTGACCTAATCCGCGCCGAAATTTTCCGCAAATTCCTTGTTTTGCCTGTCGTCTTTTGCTCTTCGTTTTCGATATCCCAATAGAAGCCGTTCTGAATCGGCCCAACCTGGGCTGTCTGATGAGGCTTCCGCCACCAGCCAAAGGCGGGCGGACGGATTCGAGCCAGCAAGGAGACGTTGCGTTAGTAAGTTTGCGATATAGATAGAAACGCGGCTTGAGCCGCGCAGTAACCAGCACCGAAATTTGAATTCCCATTCCGGACTGGGCCGACGAACAAAATTTGCAGGAAGAAAAAACTAGACGGAGAATGGCCATGAAAAACTCGAAACTACAGGTTCTGCCGATCCTGGTTCTGTTGCTATGCATGCTTTCCTGGGTGGGGGCCTTTGGCCAGATAACACCCAGCCAGGACGCCTTCACCAACACGGAAGCGGCGTCGACAAACTACGGCGCCAATGTGCTGCTCGACGTGAATGGCGCCAAAGAGATCGTTTACATCCAGTTCAATCTGGCGTCGATTCCTGGCAGTGCCAACGTCAGCCAGGCCACTCTGAAGTTGTACGTGCACACGGTCACCACCGCCGGCAGTTTCAATGTGGATTATGTGAACGGCAGCTGGGCGGAGAGCACCATCACCAGCAGCCTCTCCCCGGTGCTGGGAACTACGATTGCTCCGAGCGTGCCGATCACGGCCGCGTCAAAGAACCAGTACATCCTGATTGACGTTACTTCCGCTCTGCAGGCATGGCTGAGTGGGAGTCAGGCGAATGATGGTATCGCGCTGGTGGCGAATGGCACCTTCAGCGCCAGCTTTGACAGTAAAGAGAGCGCGACGACCAGCCATCCGCCAGAGTTGGATGTTGTGTTCGCCGGTGGCGGCGGTGGAATCACCGGAATCACCACGGCCAGTGGCAGCGGGTTGATCGGTGGCGGCACGAGCGGCACGCTCAATCTATCGCTAACCAACACCTGTGCAACCAGTCAGGTGCTGGCATGGAACGGCACAGCATGGGCATGCGCAAATCCCAAGGGCACCGGCACCATCACCGGCGTGACGGCGGGCACGGACATGACCGGAGGCGGCACGAGTGGGACTGTCACCTTGAATCTGGATACAACCAAGGTTCCGCAGCTAGCTGCGGCGAATGTTTTCACAAATAATCAGACCATTGCGGGCACCAGTTCCAACTTCGGATTGACCGTTTCCGGCGCGACCTATGAAGGCATTCTTCTGTCCGGGCCGGAAGCGTTCATCGGAGCCGCCCTGGAACTCGAAACCACCGGAACCAACGGCATGTATTGGCAGATTCTGAATACCGGGGCTACCTCGGCGCAGGGGATCAACAAGCTGAACTTCCGCAATGACAGCACCGGGTTGGATGTCATGACTCTGTTGCCCAACGGGCAGGTGGGCATTGGCGCAACAGCGCCAACCGCCTCCGCATGGTTAGAGGTCCAAGCGCCGCAGAATGGCGGCTCCGCCAGCTTAGACGCCAACGGAACCAACGGAATTATTGCCGTCGGCGCGACCAATCCAACCGGCGAGAATGCTGGCGGATCTGGAATCATCGGCATGGGTGGACACGGACTCGCCCAGGACGCCGACGGCGGATACTTCGAAGGCGGGACTGGCTCGTCGTTTGGCGACGGCATGCAGGCGATCGCCGGCAGCGGCGGTATCGCAGGCAACTTCAACGGGAATGTAACCATTACCGGCACGCTGAGCGCGGCCACGAAGAACTTCAAGATCGACCACCCGCTCGATCCCGCCAACAAATACCTCGTGCACGCCTCGGTGGAATCATCGGAGATGATGAACATCTACACCGGAAATGTCATCACCGACGCGCAGGGAGAGGCCAGAGTGCAGTTGCCCGACTGGTTCGAAGCCGTCAATACCGACTTCCGCTATCAGTTGACGGTGATTGGGCAGTTTGCGCAAGCCATCGTGTCCAGCGAAGTTCAGAACCATGAATTCGCGATTCGCAGCAGCGTGCCCAACGTGAAAGTCTCCTGGCAGATTACCAGCGTGCGCCAGGATGCCTTCGCCAAGGCGAATCCGCTCGTCGTGGAAGAAGAGAAGGAACCGCGGTTGAAGGGCTTCTACCTGCATCCGGAGTTCTACGGCGCGCCCGCCGAGAAGCAGACGGAATGGGCTCGCCATCCGCAGATGATGAAGCAGATCAAAGAACAAAGACAGAAAGCTCAAGAGAAGTAACACCAGGACTAAACCAATCGTACTGCTAAGTGCCGTACAGCCGAGCGCCCCACTCTTGCGCGTTCTGTGCGCAAGGGTGGGGTGCCACGACCGCAGTCAATCTAGGTAAACTCCAGCGGAGTCCCGGTGTGTCCAACCAACCAAATCGGAGAGGAGTAGGCCCTCACGACAGCCTGTCACTATTCCAACTACTTACAGTAGCTGTGCGACTCCAAAACCGACCCACCTGGTTTTGCACCAGGTGCTCTAATGCGCCGACCCGCATAAATACCGAAGTTTTTGCTCCGCGAAGAGCGCTGGACCGTCTACAAAATCGACTACAGCGATGTAGCGGACAAACCAGATGCCCTACCTATTGCAAGCTTGAGCGACAAAGAACCGCGAGTGTAGGCATTGCCACACAGCGGCGGCCAGAAGTACTCCGATCACACTGATAGGGCGAAGCAAAGGACGAGACGTTGCAAGCGCCGATAGGACGGCTTCGGATTGCCTCCCGAACGCCTGCTGGCAGCAGCGCTCAGGAAGAAAGACATTTACATAGACTTCTTTTCTTCATTGTTGCGGACCGACAGGGCTTTGGCGGCGATCAGGCCGAATCCCTTGCTGCGCGCAAGTTTTTCCAATGCGACGAGATCTGCTTGCGCCTCGACTCCCTGTCCTAGCTTCCTTTTCAGTTCTGCAAGCGTGAGCCGCGTTTCCAGTTCAATTCCCAGGAGAAGATGAGCACGAGCGCTGTCGAGGGTCCGCTGCAGCTTGGGGCGCGCCGCCGCCATATGGCCGATGGCCAGTTCGACACGAGCAGAGACTAGATCGAACTGGAGCCGGTTGAGTTGATTTGTACTTTTCGCGGCCAGCGCCCGACTCGCTTGCTCTTCCTTGGCTGCTTCCACGGGCTTGCCCTCGTCCAGCAGCCCCTCCATCAAGGTGACGCTGGCGGCGAGCTCATCGTCGGCTTGACCGTCCTGATGAAACTGCTCCTTGCACTTGCGGATCACAGTTTCGGCATCGGCGGCATGCCCTTCCTCAAGCGAGAGCCGCGCCAAGGCGAGCTCCGTTTCCGCAACGCTTTGCTTTTCTCCCAACTGTTTGCGCAGGGCCAGCGATTCTTCATAAGACTTGCGCGCGGCCGTCAAATCTCCGCGATCCGCAAGCACGTCGCCGACTCCGGAGAGTGCATACGCAATGGCGCGTTTGTCGTCAATCTCTTTAGCGATCGCTCTTGCCTCTCGATAACTGGCAAGCGCCGCTTCGAGATCACCACGCCGTCGCTCCACTTCGGCAAGGTCAGCGAGCGTGAGTGCGACGCCGTCCTTGTCTCCCATTTCCTTGTAGCCCGGAATCGCGTCTGAGAGAGAGCGTGCCGCATCGGTCAGATTCCCGCGAGCCAGATAAATATCGCCCAGGTTACCGGAGGTGGTTGTGACGCCCTCGAGATCGCCGACCTGACGAAACACCTGGATCGCTTCCCGGTACATAGCCTCCGAGCGGTCCAAGTCGCCCTGTTGATAGTAGAGGATGGCGAAATCGTTCGTGGCTCGAGCTGCGTTGTCGCGATCGCCAACTGCTGTGTAACTCTTTCGAGCATTGTCACAGGCTTGGGCGGTGGAATCGCCATTGCCGATCTGACAGAGAACTCCATAGGCTCGCGCAACCAGTAGCCGCGAACCCTGAGTGGTCCCCTTTTCGACTGCGCGCCGGGCCGCAGCCTGCGCCTTGACGACATCGTTGTTGACCCACGAGCGCGCCTCGATATAGTCGATGCGTGGATCGTCGCTCGAAGGAAACGGAAGATGCCGGAGACCTTCCAGCGTGTGCAACGCATCCTCGGGATTCACCCATCGCTGCTCGTTGGCGAGTCGAAGGCCGTAGTCCAAATTGTCCGGGAACTGCGTAAACAGTTGCCGATACGCATCGATGGCGCGTGCCCGCTCTTGGATCGCGGCATAGTACTGACCGTCGATCAGCAGGCGATCTTCCGGCCCCAAATGCTCGGAGAGAGCGCGTGCCCGCTCGATTTCAGCGCGAGCTTTCGACGCGTAGCCCAGATGATTCCATGCATCGGCCAAAGCAGCATGCGAGAGCGGATAGCCGGGGTCGGCGGCGACGGCTTTCGTCAGCAAATCGCGGGCGTGTATATAGTCGAACGCCCATAAACGTTCCTGGCCCTCCGTATAAAACCGTACTGCCTCTTGATTGGATGGAAGAGCGGCCCTCGCCTGAAGGCTGGCTTGGGCGGAGGCTGAGCCGATTCCCAGGCTCTGTCGAAGCGCCTGACCTGCCTGGGTGGCGAGTTCGAAAAGGTTCGCCTCGCTGCCGGTAAAGGATTGTTCCGAAATGGTCTCGCCGCGGACCGTATCCTGCACGCGTACATCGAGCCGGATGCGTTTGTCTCCGTTGCCCGAAAGCGGAGTATACGAACCGAGGACCACCACATCGGCGCCGGGGTTGATTCGCAGGCGCTGCAAGGTTCCCTTGGCCAGGCTGTCTTCGTCGGGAAGGGGCAGCTCGCGTTTGACTCGGGCAACGTCCTCGCCCGGCACCATTCGAAGGGTGCCATTGGCGGCCAGTTCGGTGTTCAGCATTTCGGCAAAGGCTGGAGACAACCAGTTGTCTTCCGGGTGACCCGGCAGATTGCGGAAGCCAAGGACAGCCACGGAGCGACGAATTCGCGGCGGAGTCCATGCGCCAAGTGCTTCCACCTTGCCGACTGGGCGAGGTGGCCGCGTCCGGAGTGCATAGATTGCGCCGCCCACGAGAAGCACTGCCAAGGCTGCCGTTAGCCAGTACCTTCTCCTGTTGTGGGAGGGCGCGGCTTCAATCATGCCGATTGGAGGTAGGACCGAAGACTCTTTCCTTACCAAGACGGCCGGCGGGGGTAAGTCTGGCGATCGAACGGGTTCCAAAACTGTGATCGGGGCCACGAACCGGTATCCGCGGCGCGGAAGGGTTTCAACGTAGCGCGGCGTGTCGGCATCATCGTTAAGTGCGTCCCGCACTTTTCGGATGGCCACGCCCAGGCTGTTATCGAACTCAACGAACGTGTTTTCCGGCCACAGGCGTTGCCGGACTTCTTCCCGGGTGACGATCTCTCCGGGCCGCTCCAAAAGCAGCACGAGCAGTCGATAGGGAAGGTCCTGGACTTTCACGCGGGTGCCACTCCGCGCAAGCGATTCCTCTCCGGTGTCCAGTTCGAACGGACCGAAGCGGTAACGAGGCCGGGTTGGAGCCACTCCGGGCATGCCCTTCCCCCAAGTTGGAAGATGGTAGCACAGCAGACAGCGCAAAACTCCAGTTAAAGTCAGCTCGCAAGTTGCTGTGGCACAAGCACTTTTTAGTTAAGGAACACTTAAAACCAAGTTTCATTGACCCGGCTGCGGATCTGAATCATATTCGCGGTCGCCGGGGGCCGGATGTCGCGTTCAGGAAAGCAATTTCTAGGACGGGGGACGACGGGGCCGGCCTCTGGAGATTCTTTCGATACTCCAGCCAAGGAGAACATTATGATTCGCAAGGGCACATTCAAAGACACCCTCAACCGCCTACGTCATGCCGTCTGTGCATTCGGGCTCCTGATTTGTTTTGCCGCGGTGCCCGTGCACGGCCAGGAAGTTCACATGCTCTCCTACAACAATGTAGGTTGGACGGACCAAAACCTCGCTGGAGTCTCCCCGAATTCAGGGGTCGCCGCCTATTTCACGACGCCGAACGACCAACAACACGTCTTCTATTTGGGGGGATTTCCCTCGACCCATGTGCACCAACTCTTCTACAACGGCAACGACTGGGCGGACGAAGACCTTACTGTTGAAACTGGCGCCCCTGCCGCTCGCGGAGGAACGATTACGGGCTTTTCCGTACAAAACTACAGCTACGTTTACTACACCGACTACGCTAGCTCCCACCTTCATCAAATGCTCTACAACAACATCGACTGGACCGATATCGACCTGACCGCCATCACAGGAGGTCCAGCGGCGTGGGCCGGCAGTGTGGTTGCCTTCACCACAACCCCGGCATTGCACATCTTTTACATGGATATGGCAACCCAGCACATTCACCAGATCTTCAATACCAACGGCACGAACTGGCAGGATCAGGATTTGACCGACATCACCGGCGGCACCCTGGGGTCCTTTGCTCACGAGGGGATGGCCGGATTCAACATCGGCAACTTTTCCTATCTTTACTTTGTATCTCAATCTGACGGCCACGTTCACCAATTCCTTTACAACAACTCGAATTGGTCCGACGAAGACTTGACTGCGCTCACTAAGAGTTCGCCGTCGCAGAGTGAATCACATAGTGTCGCAGCCCTCGTAATCCCAGGCACGAAGAAACTGCGCGTCTATCTGCAAGCCGCCAACGATCACATTTTGCAGCTGGCCTCAACCAACAACCTAAAGTGGAGCAGCTCCGACTTAACGAAGAAAGCGAAAGGGCCGCTACCTGACACTGGGACGTCCATCGTCGGTTTCGCCACCACTCCGAACGATCAACTCCACATATATTACGTTTCGGGCAATGACGTGAACCAATTGTTCCTGCCGACTCCCTCTACGGTATGGCAAAACGAGGATCTGACCGCCGAGACTAACGGCGGACTCGCCATTGCCTACGATGGCATTGCCGGCTTCTCGTTACAGAACCTGCAATACGTGTTTTATGTGGCAAATTGAGCTGTGACTCCTGCGAGAGCGGGCAATCCGGGCAGCAGAAAGCGTTTCACAAATTCCTGAGAAACAAGTGAAGAGGAAAACATTATGAATCGCAAAAGCAGCAACCAAGGCATCGCGAATCGCCTGCACCATGCAGTTTGCGTATCCGCGCTTCTAATCATGCTCGCCGCCCTGCCCGCCTATGGGCAGCAGCAGGTCCACCAACTGCTCTACGACAATAGTAACTGGACGGACCAGAATCTCAACGGATCGCAATCGATCTCGAACGGCCCGGTAGCCGCATTCCTGACGACGCCAAACGACCAGCCGCACGTCTACTTTCTGGCGACCAACGGCCACGTCCACCAGCACTTCTACAACGGAGTGAGCTGGTCGGACGACGACCTGACGGCTTTATCCGGCGGATCGGCGGCCAGCGGTCAGGTGAGCGGGTTCTCGGTGGGCAACTACCAGTATGTTTACTATGTTTCCCTGAACGCTCCGCAGCACGTTCACCAACTCCTCTACAACAACGCCGGATGGGTCGACAGCGATCTGACTGTGCTCAGTAAATCAAACGTGCAGGCGATCAACTATTACGGGCTGGTTGCCTTTACAACGTCGCCGGCGCTGCACGTTTACTACCAGCAATACCCCATCGGGGACATCCATCAGCTTTACTCCACGGATGGCACGACCTGGCAGGATCAGGATTTGACTACGCTCACGGGTGCCCCGCAGCCTTACATCCTGTGGTCTGGATTCAATATCGGCAACCTGCAGTATGTCTACTATCAGGACAAAGTTAGTCTTGACCTCCATCAATTGAATTACAACAATGCCAACTGGTCCGACACCGACTTGACGGTTACAGCCAAGACGGTGCGGCCGTCGCTCTCTGGCGAGGCTGCGTTTGTCATCCCCGGCACCAAGAAGATGCGGGTCTATTACGTTAACGACGACAATAACCACATCATGCAACTCGCCTCCAGCAACGGCAAAACTTGGGCCAGTGCAGACTTGACAAAGAAGTCAAAGGCGCCCAAACCGGACGGCGGCACTTCGATTCTCGCTTACGCAACCACTCCCAATGACGACGTCCACGTGTTCTATGAATCCGGAGAGCATATCTGCGAGATTTTCCAGCCCACAACAACAACCTGGGCGAACGACGATCTCACGGCTGAGGGAAACGGCGGACCTGCGGTCGATTTCACCCGTATCGCAGGCTTCTCGCTGCAAAACTACCAGTACGTATTTTACGTAGCGCAGTGACGCTCGCGGTGTCCAAAAGTGTCGGCGGCGCCGGCCCTTGTTCTCAGATCGCGCCACAACGCAATTGCACTTAACGGAACGCTAATGGAGGAACGACAAATATGAAACGGCTCTCGATGTTGTGCGCTCTCTTTGCAATGCTGTTGAGCGTTCTTGCGATGTCTGCCTTGGCGCAGATCACTCCCAGCGACGACTCCTACACTCTCACCAGTACACCCACCGTCAATTTCGGTGCCAAGAATACTCTGGAGGTCGAGAGTGCGGGGGCGACTACTTTCGTTCGCTTCGACCTGTCCGGCATTCCTCCGAGCGTCACCGGTGCGATGGTCGCCAAGGCCACGCTGAAGATTTATGTCAGCACGGTAACGACCGCCGGGTCCTTCAACGTAGACCTGGTCACCAGTTCGTGGACGGAGAGCACGATTACCGCGAACAACGCGCCCACTCTCGGCGGCGCGATCGCCTCCGCCGTGCCGGTGACCACGGCCGACAAGAATAAGTATGTTCTGGTGGATGTCACCGCAGCCGCTGTGGACTGGTTGAACGGCACCGCCAACGATGGCATCGCGATCGTACCCGACGGCGCCGTTTCGTTCGCTCTGAACAGCAAGGAGACGACCACCACCAGCCATCCCGCGGAGTTGAACATCGTGTTGACCGGACCGGCCGGACCTCCGGGACCGATCAGCGGAGTGACGGCGGGAGCAGGCTTGGCGGGGGGCGGCACCAAGGGCAACGTCACGCTGAGCTTGTTGACAACGTGCTCCAGCGGACAGGTTCTGCAATGGAACGGGACTACGTGGGTGTGCGCGACTTCGAAAGGCGCGGGCACGATCACGGGTGTAACCGCAGGCACCGACCTGACTGGCGGAGGCACCAGCGGCACGGTCACACTCAATCTCGACACCACCAAAATTCCGCAACTGACGTCGAACAACATCTTCAGCGGAAACCAGACATTTTCAGGCAACGCCGGCATCGGAGCCGCCGCCAGCACGAACAGTTACACGCCATTAACGGTCGGCACCGCGAACAGCTTCGGAACCTGGCTGGCAATTGCGAACAGCAGTAGCGGCGGCCACACCTGGAACATCATTTCAGCGGGTGCAGGCAATGCTGAAGGTGCCGGGAATATTGGAATCACGGACCTCACCGGCAAGAGCACCATTTGGCTGGAGGGCAACACCAACACCTCCAATCTGACCGCGACCGGAGGCGTGAGTGCGGCGACGCTGGCTGCAACCAATACTGCCGGCAGCGCAATCATTGACGCGGACGCCTTCGGGAAAAACAGCGGTGCTTTCACCCCGGGACTTCGCTTCGGCGGTGCCTCGAGCGGCGAAGGCATCATTTCCAATCGAGTCGGTGGCAACAACGCTTTCGGCCTGCAATTATTCACCGAATTCACGCCTCGTATTTCCATTCTCCAGAACGGCATGGTCTCGGTCGGCATAACCAATCCCACTTCTCAACTGGACGTGTGGGCGACCTCGAATGGATACAACGCGATTGATGGCTACGGGGGGAACGCTGCAAACGGTTCAGGCGGGAACGGAGGCTCCGCTGTCTACGGCCTTGGCGGGAATGGTGATCTGACTTCGGGTTCGAATGTTGGCGGCACCGGAATTTTCGGCGAAGGCGGAATCGGCGACAACACAGACGGTGATGGTGGTGTTTTCTTCGGCGGCAATTACTCTACTTACGGCGACGGTATCTTCGCAGCCTCGGGTAGTGCGAACAGCTGGGCCGGCTTATTCCAAGGCAACGTCGGCATCAACGGCATTCTTTCCGGTGGCGGCGCTTCCTTCAAGATCGATGATCCGCTCGACCCCGCCAACAAATATCTGTCTCACTCTGCCGTCGAATCGCCCGACATGATGAACATCTACAACGGCAACGTCGTCACCGATGCCAATGGTGATGCCGTCGTCCCGCTGCCGGAGTGGTTCGAAACTCTCAACCGCGACTTTCGCTATCAACTCACGGTGATTGGGCAATTTGCTCAGGCGATTGTCACCGCCGAGGTTGCGAACCACCAGTTCAGCATCAAGACCGACAAGCCGGCGGTGAAGGTTTCCTGGCAGGTCACCGGCATTCGTCAGGACGCATGGGCCAATGCACACCGGATTCCGGTGGAAGAGCAGAAGAACGTTCGCGAGCGCGGCCATTATCTGAGCCCCGAGCTATATGGCGCGAGCGAGGAGGCTGGCATCGAGTGGGCACGCCATCCCGAAAACATGAAACGCATGAAAGAACTGCGCCAGAAACAAAGCTCGCCGCATGCGTCGACGGCCCAGAAATTGGGCCCCGTAGCGTCGGCAACGCGCTAGGCCGCGAAAGGGAGAACCGCGCTTCGGCGCGGTTCTCTTTCCCGCACGCGCCCAAGAGCCACAGGGTAATCTTTGAAAACGCATTCGTACGCGTGCTCGAAGTCAGCGTATCGCCAGGGTGGGAGCGTTCGCGACATTCCGAGCGCGAACGAGGCAACTCATCCCGGCACATGGAGTGTTGATTGGATGAAGCCCGAACCCACGCACGCCGTTGAAATCCTGGAGGCGCCGGATTCCAATGGGCCGCCCGACCTTCGCATTGAAATCAAGGGTTACCCCTAAAATCGAGGTCAGAAGAACCAGGCCATCACGGGGAACAGATGCTCCTTCCATAGCGAGCGATAGGACCCTTGTTGACATGGCTGATTGAGGTGAAGAAATATGAAACCGTCAGCAATTCTCGCAACCGCACTCGGGCTCTGCTTCGCGCTGATCGCAGGCGGCAGCACGACACCACTCACGGCAGATCCCCTGACAGGTCTTCCTCTCTATCCGGCCACCGATTCTCGTCTTCATTTGGGAAACGATCCCACCCGATTGCCCGAGTCGAACGTCTGCAAGAGCAAAATGCAAGCGGACTTCTATACGGTTTATGACACCAAGGTGGACGCCGCCCTATTGTGGTATGGTGCTCACCTTCCCAGCTTCAAGAGAACGCATGCTTATGCCGCCAACCGCTCCCAAGATACTTTTTACAACGCTGAAGGGACCATATCTGTTTCTGTGACCGGAAGTTCGGGTAGAGCGGGTGAGAACACCGAGACCTATTCCGTCGTTTACTCGCTCTTTCAACCCGCCCTCGTGGAGAAAACGATCATCGGGCTGAATCAGCAGAAAATCGTCTGTCAGTGACCACCCTACTGAAAGATGCGGGTTCCAGGTGTGCCCTCGATAGGATGAACGAAACGGCAGGCCAACGGGAAGCTGCCGTTTCAGTCTCTCTGGAAAGTCCGACTACTCAACTCACACTGGTTTTTTCGCCGGGGACGGCGGACGCGATCGGAACCTCGTTGTTTCTCTCTTTGTGGCAAGAGGCACGCGGGTTCTTGAAACTTTTCCTCCCTTGGTGCTACGTGGCATAGCCCGGTAAGTTAACGCGCCAGCACTATTTCGGGTCGTCCCCATGGAACGGCCGTCGCAATCTCTCGCTGCGTCACTGTTCGACGGTGAAGACAAAGGCAGCGGTCGGACCAACGACGAGTGAACTGGGCCCAGACGCGCCGTTCTGGATCGTCGCCGCTTCGCCGGTATTGGCATAGGCGTAAAGAATGTGACGCCCCACAGCGAGCTTCGGCGTGGTCACGGTGACCGTGCCCGTGGTGGTGCTCTTGACCGGTTTGAGGGACTTCGTAGTCCAGGTGCCCTGCCAGCCGTCGACCTGATAGAAGACCGTCGTGGGTGTGATCGACGCCGCCAGGCCCGTGAAGTTGCCGGTGGCACTGATGGCAACCTTGGGCTGCGTATTGCGGGTGCGGAACAGCGGCGCCGTCGCAATGGTCGAGCCGTCGCTGACGCCCTGCATCGTAACGGATATCGGCACCGCAGACGCCGATGTCAGATCGGCCGTCGGGAAAAACAAATTCGTGTAGTCAACGCCGCCAGCCGCCAGGACGTGCGTGCCCAAGTCGATGGCCAGCGCGTAGCCATTGGTCTCTTCGGTACTGGGCGGGATTGCCGACACCACATTCGTGTTGCCGTCGATCGCCGCCAGGACCGCGCTACTCGTACCGCGCTCGCTGCCGACATAGATGGTGTTGCTCAGCGGGTCTACCGTGATCGAGTCTGCTCCAGCGAGTGCCGGAAAGGTCTCACCGGAAACATCCACGAGAAGCTTGTTGGTTGTCCCGCTGTAGACTACAACATGCGGAATCGGAGCCGGAGAATCCTCGAGACCGATGACATAGTACTTGCCGGTGACGGGATTCGTTGCGATGCCGTTCGTGGGGTTACAGGGAGAACTGAACGAGGTGACGAGCGCGTTGGTGCTGGTGTTCACGACATAGACCTTCGAGCCTGTTGTGGCGACATACAGACGGCTGTTCACCGGATTGAGCTCCGCGGAGCTGGCAGTCGTCGACAAAGGGATGGTCGCCGTGACCATCGCAGTTGCCAGATCGACGACGAACACCGAGGAGCCGACCACATAGGCAACGCCCTTTACGGGATCGACCAGGAGCGGTGTTCCCCGCGGAAATTGCCCAATGGGTATCGTCTTCACCACGGTTTCGCTTGTGCCGTCCAGAACGAAAAGGTTGCCGCTGAAATAATCGAAGACGAGGATTTGATTCGTGGCGGAATCGATGGCGAGGCCGTCGACGTCGAGGTTGGCCGGCATTCCCGGCAAAAGCGTCGCCACATTGGTCGCGCCATTGACGGAATAAAAGAGGTTGGGGCCGTCGGCAACATAGATTTTGTTGGTGGCGGAATTGACGACCACAGCCTCCGAATAGTACCCCGCAAGCGGAATCGTCGTTACCCCGGTCGCATTTTTCGCGGTGCCGTTGGACCCGGCGGCCGCCTGACTTTCGTTCATCGCGTATAAATTGTTGAGCCGCAAAATATAGGCCGTGCCTGTAGCCGGGTTGGTATCGGCGTAGTTGTAGGTCACGGAAAATCCGTCCAGCGCGCCCTCGTATGCCGGGACCGCGTTGTGTGGCGTTACGTTATAGACACGGACCGTGTTGTTCCCGGCATCGCTGAAATAAGCCCAGTTTTTGACCGGATCGAAGGCGACGCCGGTCGGATTGATGCTGGCGGGCAGGGGGGTATACGCGGCTTCGAATCTTGGGTTGAAGAGGTTGTTGAGGATCGGGCCCCCATTGCTCGACATCAGCCCGGCGCCTGGATCGAGGGCAATCTCGTTAAAAGGACCGGCGGGATACCCGCTCGGTGGAACATTCGGACAACCGGCGTTGAAGCCCCAGAAATCGTCGAGAAAAAACCCAGCCGTATCGTCGCCAATATACAGAGAGCTTCCCAGAGACATGTAAAACATCTGGCGGGCGGAATCATACGCTGTGAGAGAGGGGGCGGGAAAATCGAACGGGCAACCAAGTTGGATGCCCACTCCGCCGACGGGCATCGTTGTAGTCGCGGCATAGTTACTTGCCGCATCGATGACCGAAAGGGCGTTGGAGGGCTCGAAGGTTACGAGGGCGACGTTGGTCTGCGGGGCGACGGAAATCGACGTGGCCCCGACGGGGAGCGAGCCGATGGTGGTGGCGATCTGGTCGTGAACACCGTCGATCACGACGACCGAACCCGACGTACCCGTGTTGGCTACGAAGACGGCATGCGTCGCGGGATTGAGGGTCATGGCCTTCGGGGTGAGAGTGGTGGCAAGGGTAGCCAGCACAGCTCCGGTTTTGGAATTCAGCACGACGACCTGGTTACCGGTGGTATCGGCGACGTAGAGATGGCCGAGGATCGCATCGGCAACGATCGGTCCAGGGGTTCCGCCGACGTGCCAGGTCAAGGCGGCGGCAGTGCCCTTAATGGCGCTGACGGTCCCGTCGCCTGAGTTCGCGACATAGACCATGCCCAAACCTAGATCAGTGGCGATAGCGACTGGAGCTGCGCCGACCGCAATCACCTTCGATACTTTCAACGTCTTGGCCGAGATCGCCGACACGCTGTCGGCACCGGTATTCAACACATAGGCAAAACCTGCGGCCGAGTTGACGGCAATCGGGCCCGGGCTGGCGCCAACGTTAATGGTCGCCAACGGGCTTAGCGTTGGCTGCGGAGAATCGGCGCTGTGGGTGGAGGCGTCGGCGCTGGGTGAGATCTGCGCTTTGGCTGCAATCGTAAGCAGTGCCATGACTAGAACCAAGCAACGCAGAACCGATCGGAAGCTAAGGGTGTTCAGGGTCACGAATTTCCTCCTCGAAGGTGCAAGTTGCATGATCTCGCTCGAGCTGTGTGCGATATCGGCGAGTTCTCAGAAAGGCAATTTGCCGGAGTTCGGAGCGGAACGCAACACAACCGTCAACCATCTTGAGATCACCAGCTAACTCATTGAAACAACGCTGGGTTCGTTTAACTTGTAACTTGCCATGCTATACTCCTCCGAACTTTTTACGGGGTTGGAATAATTGCCATGCGCCCGGGTACAGGAGGCAGGATCGTTCGTTTTGGGTCCTTCGAGGCAGACATCGATGAAGGCAAGCTTACCAAGTCTGGGATACGGATTCGCCTGCAGGAGCAGCCGTTCCGGATACTGGCTCTGTTGCTAGAAAGTGCCGGTCAGGTCGTCAGCCGGGAGCAGCTTCGTCAGGAACTCTGGTCAACGGACACGTTTGTTGAGTTTGACAAAGCGCTGAATACGGCAGTGGGCAAGCTCCGCGCGGCGCTCAGCGATTCGGCCGACAATCCTCGCTTTCTGGAAACGGTTCCGCGGCGGGGTTACCGCTTTATAGCTCCGGTCACTTTCCCACCCCCGCGACCGGCTAATTTAGTTCCGGTTCAAGCCGCGACTCCAGAGATTTCTGCCTCCTCAGATTCGGAAATTGGCCAAATTGGAGTGATGGCACCTGGTTTCGCGTCAGAAAAAGTTCACCGACGGCCAGCAACCGTGATCGGCGCCATTGTATTGTTAATGGTCACAGCCTTCGGAATTTACTGGTATCGGCACCGTCCAGGTTTCCAGATCTCTCCCCAAGACACGATCATGCTAGCCGATTTCGTCAATACCACGGGCGAGGCAGTTTTCGACGATGCGCTTCGGCAGGGACTCGAAGTGGGATTGGAGCAGTCTCCATTTGTCAAAGTGCTTCCTGACCGCAAGGCGGAGCGAATCCTGAAGCAGATGGGTCGTTCATCGGATGAACGCATGACGGGCCGAACGGCAATCGAAGTATGCCAGCGAGCGAGTGGCAAGGTGACGGTGCAAGGGTCGATCGCGAGTTTGGGTACAAACTATCTCATTGGATTGGCGGCGATCCGGTGCGACAGTGGTGAGCCGGTCGCCAATGAACAAGTACAAGCCAAGCGTAAAGAGGACGTAGTCGATGCCCTGGGCCGGGTCACCACACGTTTGCGCGCGCGCCTGGGCGAGTCACTCCCTTCGATTGAGAGATACAACGCACCTCTGGAACAGGCTACGACCGTCTCGCTCGATGCTCTTAACGCATACGGTCTGGCCCTTTCCACTTGGGACAAGAAAGGGGATCGGGAGTCGCTGCCGATTTTTCACGAAGCCATCAAACTGGATCCAAACTTCGCCATGGCGTATGGCGGACAGGCGACTGTCTATCACAACCTGGGCGAGTCCGACTTGGCCCGTGAGAATGCTGCCAAGGCCTACGAACTTAGATCTCGGGTAACAGAGTCCGAACGGGCGACGATCGATGCGCGCTACTACTCCTATGTAACCGGCGAGCTGGAAAAATCAGCCCGAGTGCACGCTCTCGAAGTTCAGAATTATCCTGAGTCACCCGGCGCCTATAACCATTTGGCCATTGACGATGGCAAACTCGGACGCTACGAAGAGTCAGTCGAAGGCCTTCGCAAAGCCCTGCGGCTTGATCCGACGAGAGCTGCCACTTACTCAAATCTCGCGGGCATGCTGCTGGCTTTGAATCGGGTGGAAGACGCGTCCGCAGTTGTGACGGAAGCCGGCAAGCGGCAATTGCAGACCGATTCTCTGATGCAAGCGGGCTATCGGATAGCTTTCCTTCGCGGCGACAGTGGGGAAATGCAGCATTTGGTCCAGCAATCGTTGGATGTACCGGGAGGTCAGTCGCTTCTGTTGTCCGATCAGTCGAATACCGAGGCCTATCACGGCCGTTACGGCAAAGCTCGCGAGTCGTCGCGAGTAGCTGCGCGGCTGATGGAACACAACGGAGACACCGAATCGGCCGCCAATTGCTTGGCCCAGGCGGCGGTCCGTGAAGCCGAAGTTGGCGATTCCGCACGAGCCAGCCAGTTTATTTCCGAGGCGCTAAAGTTATCGCGCGGGCAAGATGTGAGAACACTGGCAGCGCTCAGTATGGCTCGGATGGGACGCTTCAAGCGGGCGGAAGCGCTGAGCCAGGAATTGGACAAAGAGTGGCCGGTGGGCACCTATGTCCAGAAATACTGGCTGCCCTTGATTCGCGCGGAGATCGACCTTGGACAGGGCCGATCGTCAAAAGCGGTCGATGATCTGAATCTGGCAACTACTCCCATTGAGTTTGCGATCCCTCCGGCAATGCCAGTTGCGACGCTTTATCCGGCATACGTCCGAGGTCAGGCATACTTGGCGGCGGGCAACGCGAGAAAGGCGCTGACAGAATTTCAGAAGTTCAGCGGCCATAGTGGCCTGGTGGCGAACTATCCCTTGGGAGCCTTGGCTCGACTGGGGCTTGCGCGCGCTTATTCGCGCACCGGAGACATTCAGAAGGCGCGCCTGGCCTACCAGGAATTCTTCCAGCTCTGGAAGGACGCGGATCCCGATATCCCAATCTTAAGAAAAGCCAAAGCAGAGCACGCTAAGCTGCATTGAGTTGTCGCCGATTTTGTTTCTGTCGCCCCCACTTACGCTGACAAGAACGGAAGTATCGATGCGGGTCGGCGCGCTAGAGCCCCTGGTGCAACACGGTGCGCGAAAGGCTGCCCGGAGCAATGAGAAGGAAATTTCCTCCGGTCCGGTTTCAGCGCGAGTATCGCGAAATTACGCCCATTTCTCGCTATGTTCGGAGGAACCCAAGCCGAGTTTCTCTGCACTGGGCATTGTCCTGGAGCTCAGTAGGCGTGTCCTTGAGTATGAGAGCGACACAGACGAGAGGCCCAGGTCGCCCTAGGCCGCGATCGTCGGGAAGTTCCTAGTTCACCGTCAGCGGGAACGAGACCGAAGCCGGGCTCGCACTGTAGTCGGCGTTACCCATACGTCGCGGTCCGGGTTGTTGTTTCCGGCACCGAGAACACCAGCGAACTCTTAGCCTCGTCACCGAATCCATTTGTAATAACCCGGTAGCTCTTGCTTCATAATGTGCAAGACCTTCACTTTGTGCAAGACCTTCACTTTCGTGAAGGTCTTGCGGAGTGATTTGTCTCTGGCCATGGACCATTGAGAAGGGCTTAAGCGATCTCCATTGACTGAAATGAGCATGGCATCGGCTTGCGTGTTGCTGCCCCACAGCGCCGAACTTGGACGGGGCATCCTTCACAATTGGGGTCGACCACGCGTTCCTAAAACTGCCCCGCCAAGCTGAACAAGGTTCCGGTATCGCCTTCATGCACTTCCACGAGATCGGGTCCAGCGATGGCAATCGAAGGAGCGGCGCCAGTCTGGTAGTCGACGTCCGTGCCCCACGAAATCGTCCCATCGGTGCCGAGACGGTAAACAGAGTTGGACTAGACCCCTGATGCACCTCGATAACCGTAGCCCCAGCCAGCGCCACCGCAGGAGCAAACCCATTGTCGTATTGGGCAGCACCCACAAAGGTTATCGTGCCATCCGAATTGAATTGACCGGATTTAAAGAAAAGGGCGGCGGGGTTCGACGCCGTCGCCTGATGTACTTCGATGATCTGAGTGCCGCAAGCCGCTACGGAAGGCGCGAATCCGCCTTCAAGGTTAATAGCCGACGCCCACTTGATCTATCTATAGGAAAAACAAAA
>Ga0116133_1000120_pt1 | contig 22539 bp, 18 predicted proteins | sample June2015DPH_19_2_FD_89736 | JGI IMG/M metagenome (GOLD analysis project Ga0116133, IMG submission 89736) | Peatland microbial communities from SPRUCE experiment site at the Marcell Experimental Forest, Minnesota, USA - June2015DPH_19_10 | ecosystem: Environmental > Terrestrial > Soil > Wetlands...
CACGCCTCACATTCCCCTCCAGGCTGGAGTTGAACAGGCCGAAAGGGTCCTTCAACGCCGCTCCCTTGGCAAATGTCATCTTGACGACATTCTTGTGCGTCTCTCCCGTGCACACGATGCCACCGTGGGAAAAGACGGGCGTCCCCGCCGATGTCGGTTTGATCCACTTCCTCTCCTCGACGATCTCGGTGTCTGCCTCGTGTATGATTTCCCGCACTTTCGCGAGCGTCTTCCCGCGCCAGTCTCCCCCGCCGGAAGAAAGCTCCTTGATCTTCTCATCGATGAATGCAGAAGGAGAGATGAACGCAGAGGCAGATTCCGCCGGGACTTTCTTTTTCATATTAGCTTCCACTCTCGCACCTAATTTAGCTGCGCCCCGCGTAACCTGCAACCTCCGCAAATGTTGACGCGTGGCCCACGATAAAAGCTCACAAAGGCCTACGAGCGCATTTAAACATTACAAATGCCGTTAATGTGCCCACCAAAGCTGGAAGCGGCAGAATGAATACCACGAGAACGGCGCATACAAATTGTCTATTGAAGCAACGCGACCCTGGCGGCGGGTGGCCACATAGCAACGACACGACAATACAGGCGACAAGCAGAAAGTGTGGGGACAGCAGCAACCCACCGAGAATCCGTTTGCCAGCGCTCATCTTCCGCCAGGATAGATACCCGGCATAGACCACCCCGCAGAACGCCAGAACGATCAGACAAAGTAAAAGTAGGGGCAGCCAATTCGAGCGCATCCAGTCACTATACGAAGGACGCGTCTCCTACTCAAGCCGCCGCAGTTTCAACAAAAATTTACCTCTGCGTGACACTTCCGTGACAAATGCAGAGGCGGCTGGCCTTAGCCTTAATCGGCAGCATAAACTGACCACTTGAAGGGGGCTGTAACCATGAGCAGATTCCTACTGCTGTTTGCCGTAGTCGCAGTGACGAGTTCCACGCCGTTGGCTGTGCATGCGCAGGTTACCGAGGCTCCGCCTTCGTCCATTTTTAAACTCGTGGAGACCCCTAATATTCGCCAGTTCCCTTATCATAGCGATCTGTACTCGGTTTCTGCCTCTTCGGCAACGGACATCTGGGCTGTCGGCGAATCGGGAGTCCATTTCGACGGCACGAAATGGACAGCCTTCGCTATGCCCCGCATCGCCGGCGATCTCACCAGCGAACTCGTTGGCGTCGCCGACCTCGCACCCAACAATGTTTGGGCGGTAGGAGACATCAACGTCCAGGAGGATAATCCCAACCAGATCATCGAGCACTACGATGGCACCGCGTGGAGCGTTGCGGCCGGGCCGACGTTCCAGCCCTCAGACGTGCCGTTTTTGGACGGCCTAACCGCAATATCATCCAGCGACATGTGGGCCGTCGGCTCGATCCTCGTGACGATTGGCGGAGAGCCTGAGGCTTTTCCGCTCTTCGAGAACTTCGACGGAACTTCGTGGACCTTCACTACCGACGAACTGAACCCCAACGGTTTTCTGTTTGCTGTCTCCGGCGTAGCCAGCAACGACGTGTGGTCCGTGGGCTACCTCGGCGCCGTGGGCGCAACCCTTACCGAGCATTTTGACGGTTCGGCGTGGAGCGCGGTTCCCAGCCCCAGCCCCGGCGGTGCAGAGAACGCGCTCCTCGGCGTTACGGAAGTGGCCTCCAACGACGCTTGGGCAGTGGGCTTTTACGTCGCGAGCGGTAACCAGGGCCGTCCCCAGAAGACGCTCGTCGAGCATTGGGATGGGACTAGCTGGACGGTGGTTCCCAGCCCGAACCTCGGCGGAAACAATTCGCAATCCGTGTCCAACGAGCTTCGCGGAGTCATCGCCGTCTCCGCCAACGACGTTTGGGCATTCGGTGATTCGGACGCCTTCGGCCCCGAGCAACTTACCAACCTCGTAATCCACTGGGACGGCACGAAATGGTCACTCGTGCCCACACCAAGTCCGAATCCAAGGAAACTGAAAGAGATTGATGACGTGCTCGCCGGCGGCACCGTCCTTCCTGGCGGCGACCTCTGGCTGGTAGGTGTTGGCGATGGTTTTGACGCCATGGTGTTAAACGCAACCGGCCAGTAAGTTTACTTCGCCAGCCCAGTTGAGCCCGCCACGCCCCGCGCCGCTGCTCCCCTAAGCTGTCATGCTGAGCGAAGTGGAATTGTCCGAAGGACAATCCCACGCAGTCGAAGCATCCCTACCCGCGTCCCCAGAACGGGACGCCCAGGTGTTCGCCGGCGCGGCGGCTAGGAAGTTTCTGCAGCATCTTGGGCCGATCTCCGCGAAAAAAATCGTCGAACCACATGTCCTTTCCACATCCACAATCCCGAAAGGATCATGACGGGAAGAAAGACAAACCGAGTTGCAGGGGCGTAGCCTGGAAGTTTTTCAAACGGACTATAGATATACCCGAGTATCGGGATGCTAACGACGATGTGGATCCAGCGAAAAATCGAACGTTGAGTAGCACTACTGATCATTTTGCGATCCTCCTCCATTCACGACTCTCGATCCGCCTGAGGCGGCCAGTTCGGTGTTTCGATACCGAACTGCTTGGCATACTCGGCGTTTAGCCGCTGCCAACCGCCGAATTTCATGGCGTCAGGGCCGACCATGCGGCCGATGGGCGTTCCGCCAAGAAGCCGATCCAGAACATCGAAACAAATGTGCCAACCCGCAGCACCCATTGAGATGAAGCGGTGACCAATGTTGGTCCACAGCGTCAGGCGCGTGCCGCCACCAAAGGCTTCGAGTTCCCACCGCATTTCGTGGTCACCCCAGTTGTACTCAAGCGCCTTGGGAGCGTCGGCTCGCGTCACTGTTGTTTCGGAAACCTGCAGTCTGGGCGCTGCCACCGTGGTGAGCTTCACCGTGCTTCCAACCGTACCCAGGCTCCCATCGGCGTCGAAAGGCGCCCACTCGCGCAGATGCGCCGGGTCAGTTATCGCCTGCCAGACTTTTTCCGGCGAGTGGCGCAGTTGTCTGACCAGAATGAGCGTCCACTTCTCTTCGCCGTTTTGTCCCCGGTCCTTTTGGACCCGCGCCCCGCTGGCCGGACCCGGTGTGTACTGCTCGCGATCGGTCGTCATCTCTTTCCTTAGGCTGAATAGCGTGCCAACTGGGTGAGCTGAATCAGGTTGCCACAAGTGTCCTTGAGCATCGCAATGGTCGAGCCGGTCACGTCGGTGGGCGGCATCGTGAACTCGGCGCCGCGGGCCTTGATCCGCTCATACTCGCCCTTGAGGTTGTCGGTAAAAAAATTGGCCGCAGGCTGGCCTTGTTGAAAGATCGCCTCCTGATACGCTTTGGCCGCGGGGTTGTTGTTCAGCGCCAGCTGCAACTCAGTGCCCTCCGGCTCCTCGGGCGAGGCTACGGTCAGCCAGCGAAATGGTCCCTGACTGAAATCGGCCTTCCTGGCAAAGCCCAGTACCTCCGTATAGAAGCGCAGGGCCTTGTTCTGATCGTCCACGTATACGCTGCTCAATTTGATTTTCATTTCGTTTCTCCTTTGTTACGTTCGCGGTTTGGGCCGCGCCGCCCTATCCTTTATGTCTGCTTTTGTCTTCTTTCTCGTTGCGGTTGATGCTCCATACTGTCGTTGATCCATGCGGTCATGATCCATGCGATCAAGGTGGCGTTCGAGAGCGTCTAGGTGAGCGGACCAGAACCGGCGGAACTGAGCCAGCCAGGAATCCATCTCTTGAAATGGTTCAGGCTTCAGCCGGTAGAGACGGCGCTGCGCGTCCACTGTGGATTCGACGAAACCGGCCTCGCGCAGCACTCGCAGGTGCTTGGACACGGTCGGCTGCGGCATACGAAGCTGGCGCTCGATCTCTCCCACCGATTGTTGCGACGAGACCAGCAGGCTCAATATCGCGCGGCGGTTCGGCTCCGCAATAATCTCGAAAACAGATTCCATTCCGTTGATATACCCCAAAGGGCATATACGTGTCAAGGTATATATAAAACCTTAGGCGGAGGTTCCGATGCTCGGTCTTTCGAAGTGCGCGGGAACGTCGCAACTACCCCAACTGAGCGGTACCGTATACGGGTCCCGCCTTATGCTCCTGTCAGCTGTGGTTCACACCGGGTTGCCCGATTGATCCCGCCCTCTCTTCCGTGTTAAAAACCTTGCATGCGCAAATGGATGCGCGAGCGCCTCACGCGCCGCAAAAAGACTCCCGCAGAGACCTCCGATCAGCCCTCTCCGCCGCCCTTGCAGCCGGCCTATTTCGACGCCGAGCAACCGCCCAGCCTAGCCGGAGACGCCAGCAAAGACGCCAGCGAATCGGAAGTCCCCGCTCCACCTCCGCCGGTGCGAGAGGCCCGACCCGTTCGGCGGGCGCGTCCGAGCGCCGCAGGGCCGCGTTCCGGAGAGCTGCATTCCGGAGAGGTGCGTTCCGAAGACCAGCCTTCTGAAATGCCGCCCTCGCCTGCTGCACGAGAAGTCCACGAGCCTGCTGCGACCCCCACTTCAAACGCCGGCCGCGGCCGCCGTCGTCGCGGTGGCCGAGGCCGCGGTGGCCGAGGACGCGAACAGGCCGTCGCTCAGGCCTTTGCTCCCGCCGCAGTGAAAGGTTCCATCCCTGTGGTGTCCGAAGAGACCGCGGCGGACGATTTTTCGGACCTGGGCGAGCCCGAAGGTCAAACCCCAGTTCCACCACTTGCTGCAGCCGCACCGAAAGTTCCAGCGATCCCCGCAGCGCCGCCGCGTCCTCCCAAAGGCGTGGTCGTGCTGGCCATCGGGTTGCCCGGTTCCGGCAAGAGTTCCTGGTTCAAGCGCCACAACGTCGTCGCGCTCTCCAGCGACATGGTGCGTTCCCTGCTCTTTGACGATGTGCGCGAGCAGCGTTTTCAGGATCTCGTCTTCTCCAATCTTCGCTCCATGCTGAAAGCGCGGCTCATCGCCAAGCGTCCCATGAACTATGTGGACGCCACCAACCTCACACCGCAGGAACGCCAGCACTGGATCAAGCTGGCCAAGGATTACCAGTACGAAGTACACGCCGTCTTCTTCGACGTTCCGCTCGAGGTTTGCGTTGAGCGCCACCAGCGCCGCGACCGTGTCGTTCCCGAGGACGTAATGCGCCGCATGGCCGCCAAGCTGAAGCCGCCCGCGTTTGAAGAGGGCTTCGCCAAGATCACGGTCGTCCGGGTAAAAGCAAAGGAGCCCGCGGCCAGCTAGCCGCGAACAACTCAGTGGTGGCCGCCAGTAACGTGGAAGAGCGGCGCTTCAGCGCCGCGTAGCGTCAAGAACGATGCGGGCTTCAGCCCCTAGGGGACGCAGAGCCTACTGCCGGTTCATTTTGGGTGGCCTTTGACAAAATCTCGCCGATGAATTGCTATCCCTTCAGGTGCGGCAGCATTTCCTTGAATGCCGGCGACGACGAGGAGCGCATCAGTTCATAGATCATCATCTCAGTGGAAGAAATCACCGCACCCGCGGCCCGCATTCTTTCCAGTCCGATCTTCCAGTTCCATTCCGTGCGCGAGCTCACCGCGTCCGACGCAACGTGCACCAGATAGCCTTCGCGCAGCGCCCCGAGCGCCGTCTGCATTACGCAGATGTGGCTTTCCATGCCGCACAGAAGCAGCGTGTTGCGATTGCCGGGCAGGCGCTTGAGCAGCGTACAAAACGTCTCGCTGCCGAAACAGGAGAATCGATCTTTGTCGATGGCCTCGGTGTCCGGCAGCAGGGAAGCGACCTCCGGCACAATCTTGCCCAGGCCCTTCGCATATTGCGTGCTGACGATGGCAGGAATCTTGAGCACACTCGCGGCGCGGATCAGAAGCTGTGAGTTGCGCACCAGCTGTTCCTTCTGGAAAATCGGCGGCAGAAGTTTTTCCTGGATGTCCACCACGATAAGGGCGCACCGCTCCGACTCCAGCGGGCGCCGGGCAATTTCTGCATATTCCGTAGAGACTGCGGAAACGTTCTCAGAAGTAACGACCATAGAAACTCCTCGCAGGGGGAACCGTTCAAACTGAGTTTAGCGCGAACTACCTGCCCCTCGCGACATCATGCGTTTCGACAGTGGTACAGATTATCCGAGAAGAAATCCAATTGCATCCGTGAGCAGGTGGGCGATCATATTGGCCGCCAGATCGCGTCGCCACAAGTAGAGTGCAGTAAGGACAATGCCACCGAACCCTGCGATCATGAGGTGCGCCCAGCCCCAATAACCGAGATGCAGAAAGGTGAAGGCTGCTAGCGAGACTGCCGCAGCTCCCCATCGAGACCCGAAGATTGCGGTCAGGCGTTCGATCATAAAACCCCGAAAAAATATCTCTTCGAAGACAGCCGCACGCACGATGATCAGCACCCGAAGCCAAAACGGCAATGCGTACATAGCGGCTGTTCCGGGTTCGATGGGGGAAAGTCCCAGGGCCGGAAAGATGACCAGATAGATGAAGGCCATGCCTCCAACCATCACAACGGCTCCAAGAGCCCCGAAAATGATGGTTTTCCATTTTGGCGGATCGAGTCCGATAGAGGAGATTGAGCGACGTTCCACGAGAAGGACGTAGGCAATCAGCACGAGTGTGAGGGCCCAATATACGAGTTCACGACCCAATTCCGCGGTCAGGCCGTTTCCGTGAACCAACCAGCCCGAAAGCGGTAGGGCTAGTACCACCATCAGGGTGATCGCACCCACTGATCCTGCCAAAGATCGTCGAGCAGGCCTAGGATCAGAGGTTGTAAATTGGGTTTGAGGCGCCAGCTCTTCGGGAATCACGATTGCTCCTTCAGGAATCTCCACTGGGCGGGGGTTGACTGTAACGACTGTAACATGTAACGATCGTATCATGTCAAGCCGAAAAATTGAATTGCTGGATGCTGCGCTCAAGTACTTGATTGAGCACGGTGTGGCGAACGCGTCCCTGCGGCCGATGGCAGCTGCGCTTGGAACCAGCCCGCGGATCTTGATGTTTCACTTCAGATCGAAGGAAGGCTTGCTCCAGGATGTTTTTGAGGAGCTGCAGTCTCGCTTGCAAGCTTCCTTCAGAACGATGGCTTCCGCTGATTCCGATTCTTTACGCGACCCTCCTCTAAGACGATTCTGGCAATGGGCAACCAGCAAAGAGAATTTTCCGTACTTTCGTTTGCTGTACGAGGCCCAGATCGTTGCACTTCAAAACCCGCAGGAATATGGACGCTATCTCAGGAAAGCGTCCAGCGACTGGCAGGCGGCGGCCCTCGACCTCATGTCTCCCGCACTGAAAAGCAAGGCGATGGCTTCACTCTGTATTGCCGTCTTTGATGGGCTCATGCTCGAGCTAATGAGCTGCGGAGACTTGCGGCGCCTGACAGAAGCCGTGGAACTCTTCATTTCAATCGCCACCAAGGCGTCACCGTCAGGCAAATCGCGCCGACCGAATCGCAAACGAAGTCGGGCGGTGCAGAAGCTTTAGCGAAGCGCCCAGATTAGCGGCATGGCAAGAGGGCGCCTGCTAAGTACCTTATCCTCTACCCGCCGAAAGTTGCGGTCCACGAGCATTGACCGACGCTGTCGCTCGTTGGATAATGGAGTTGTTGCCCCCTCGTTCAACGGCTAGGACACCTGCCTCTGGAGCAGGCTATCGGGGTTCGAATCCCTGGGGGGCAGCCAATTCTCTTTCTGCGGTTCTGCGTTTCCCGTCCTCTCATCCCATCCGTATCTGTCGATAAAGGGACGTCTGCCCATGCCAGAACTCTCTAACCGCCGCCGCTTTCTAAAAAAGGCAGCCTTCGCCGGCGGAGGTGCGCTGCTCGGCTCCGCCGCGCTGAACCAGATCTCTCCCAGAATCTGGCATGAACCGCTGGAGTTTGAGCCCAACCACAGCTATTGGGCGAGAAGCGAGCCGCCACAGAATCCCCCGCTGACCGAGGACATCGCAGTCGACGTCGCGGTGCTCGGCGGCGGCCTCACCGGACTTTCCGCTGCCTACTACATCCGCAGCATCTCCCCTCACAAGCGCGTTGTCGTCCTCGAAGCCAAGGGCTGCGGCAACGGAGCCTCGGGACGAAACGGCGCCATGGTGCTGACCATGACCGAAGATCGTTACATGGATTTCAGTTCTGCTCCCGCTGCCGACAAGACCATCGACAAAAAGATCTACGACCTCACCGCCGAGAACATCCGAACATTGTCGAAGCTCAGCGCCGCCACCGGCATCGACTGCGAGTTGGAGATCAACGGTGCTCTGCAAGTGCTCCTCACCGTCGACGACGTCAAAGCCGCGAAAGCCTACGTGCAGCAGGCCCAATCCCTTGCCATGCCGGTTGAGTTCTGGGACAAGCAGCAGCTAGTCAACGCGATCGGCACCGAACTCTACAAGGGAGCCTTCTATGACCCCGGCGGCGGACAAGTTCATCCCATGAAGCTCGTGCACGTGTTCAAATCCGCCGCCGAGACCGCCGGCGCGGAAATTTACGAGAACACAACCGTGGCCGGCATCGACGAAGATCGCGAGCACCTTCTTCATACCAGCAGCGGACATATCATCAAAGCAAAGTCCCTGGTGCTGGCGACGAACGCCTTCACCTCAAGACTCGGATTCTTCCGCAACTCGATTGTGCCCGTTCACGAATACGTTGCCGTAACCCAGCCCTTGAGCGACCAGCAACTGACCCAGATCGGATGGCGCAAGCGCGTTCCATTCAATGACACCCGCACCGAAGTCTTCTATCTCGGCTTGACCAAAGACAATCGAATCCACATCGGCGGAGGCAGTCCCAGCTATTCTTTCAATAACGGCGTCGGTGATCCCGCCAACGCTGCCGCCCATTTCGCTCAACTCCAGCGTGAGCTGGTACGCATCTATCCCAGCCTGTCCGGAGTTAAATTCGAAGCAGGTTGGAATGGAATCGTCGACTGGTCTCTCAACGAATCACCCAGCGTCGGTTGCACCGGAAGACATAAGAATATCTTCTATGGTCTCGGCTACAGCGGACACGGCGTGAATCTGACCTCAGTCTTCGGAAGAATCATCGCCGATCTCGAAGCCGGCCGCGATCAACCCTGGAGAGAATATCCCTTCCTCAACGCCAGCCTGGATTACGTTCCGAATGAGCCCTTTCGCTGGCTGGGTGCACAAGCCGGGCTGGCATGGTATCGCCTGACCGGGGGTTAGAGCTTGGCTCCGTGGCCTGCTTGCTTCGATCGACCTTCAGCTGCCCACAAACCTCGCATACAAACTTCGTGCCACTCCTGTGTCGGTCGTCCCCTTGATGATCGCCCGCCCGTCGGGAAACAGCGTCATCTCATAAGGCTCGCGCCAGAACTTCAGCACGAACTCGTTATGCCGCACCACTCCGAGCGATTCCAGCCGCCGCTGCATCTCGGCAAAATCAATGGGCCGCGCCCGCTCGTGAATCTGCACCGAGTTTCGTCCGCACATCGTAATATGCGGACGCCCCTCACCCGCCAGATGCACAAAATCACGCTCGCCGCACGCCCGGCATCCCGCCCGCGGATTCCCCGCCGCAATCTCCGCCTGCTCGTTCGTCCACACGTCATAGGACAACAGCGTCTTCCGCAGCCGCTCGGCCGCCGCTCCTCCAATGAGCAACTTCACCGCCTCCGTCGCCGCAATCGATGCCACCAGGTTCACCGCCGTGTTCAATATCCCCGAGGTCTCGCAAGTCTCCACCATGCCCCGCGGTGAATCCGGAAAGATGCAGGCCATGCATGCCGTCTTGCCCGGCAACACATTCAACGTCACCCCATAACTGCCCACTGCCGCCGCGTAAATCCAGGGCAGGGAATTTTCGACCGCATAATCATTCACCAGATACCGGGTCTCGAAGTTGTCTGTCCCATCAAGAATTAGATCCATCCCTTCAAGTAACGCATGAATATTTCCCGGAACCAGATCTTCCACCCGCGCCTCTACCGCAATCTCCGAATTAAAGGCCGCGATTCTCCGCTCCGCGGCAATTGCCTTGGGCAACGATTCCGCTGCATCTTCTTCCGCGAACAACGACTGCCGCTGCAGATTGCTCGCTTCCACATAATCGCGATCGATAATCCGCAGCGTTCCTACCCCCGCCCGCGCGAGTAATTGCGCCAGCGCTGACCCGGTTGCACCGCATCCCACAATCGCAACTCGCCCCGCAGCCAGCCGCCGCTGGCCCTCAGTTCCGATTCCGCCAAACAGAATCTGCCGCGAATACCGCTCCTCGAATTTGTCTTTCTCCCCGCCCTGCCTCAAAGAGGTCACCAGTTCCTTCCCGCAAAACCTTTATTATAAGTGTCTGGATTGCTTCCGCCGCCAGGATGCAGACAACACGGGCCTCCTGTGCTTCATCGAATGTAGAACGGGCCCAAGGAAATTATTTGCTGAGACGGTACGCGTCATTCATCATCTTGATTATTGTTGCACTCGGCCCGGCCGCCCGTGCCGGATCTCCCGCATCCCCCGCTTCGCATTCATCCCAAGGCCCGCAATCAGCACCGCAAACCGCGCCCACCTCCTCAGCGACCTCAGCCCTTACATCGATGTCCGCTTATGTAGGACGCACTGTGCAATCCATCGAACTTCCCGCCGTTTCGGATTCCCCCCGCCTCCTCGAAATGCTGCCCCAGAAAACCGGCCAGCCGCTCGACCGCGACCAGGTCCGCGAGAGCATCCGCATTCTTTTCGCCACCGGCCGTTTTGCCGATATTCAAGCCGAAGTTACTCCCTCCGGCTCGGCCGTCGTGCTCACCTTCACCACCTCGCTCAACTTCTTTGTCGGCGCCATCGACGTCGAAGGTGCTCCCAATCACCCCAACGCCAACCAGATCCTCAACGCCTCGAAGTTCCAGCTCGGCGAACTTCACACTCTCGATAAACTCGACCGCGCCCTGCAGAATATCCGCCAGCTCATGCAGGAGAACGGCTATTACCGCACCCGCGTCACCGCCGAAAGCACTTCCAACGCCGCTACCCAGCAGGTCAATATCCTCTTCCACATTACTCCGGGAGAACCCGCTCACGTCGGTGAGGTCAACGTTGCCGGCCACTCGAATTTCTCCCAAGGCCAGGTGCAGGACATCGCCAGGATGCACTCCGGCGATCGCGTCACCGCCGCCCGCGTCACCAATTCGCTTCAGCATCTGCGCAAGAAGTTCCAGAAGCAGCAGCGCGTCCTCGCCCAGGTTTCTATTGCCGAGCAGAAATACCACCCCGAATCCAACGCCGTCGACTATACCTTCTTGATCGAACCCGGTCCCGTCGTCGTAATCTACGCTCAGGGGTTTCACGTCAGCCGCGGCGTCCTCAAGAAGCAAATCCCCGTCTACGAAGAAAACGCGGTCGACGACGACCTGCTTAACGAAGGCAAGCGCAACCTTCTTGACTATCTCCAGTCTCGCGGCTTCTTCGACGCCTCCGTCGAGTTCCAGAAGGAAACCGGGCCCGACGACCTCCGTGTCATCTACCGCATCAACCCTGGTCCGGTCCACAATCTCGTGCTCATCGAGATCTCTGGAAACAAATATTTCCCCACGAAACTGCTCCGCCCCCGCCTCCAGATCCTGGCCGCCAGCAAGTTCATTTCCCACGGGCGCTACAGCGGAGCCTTGCTCAAGAACGACGTCGCCAATCTCCAGGCCCTCTACATCTCCAATGGATTCCGCCAGGTCAAGATCCAGACCAAAGTCGACGACAATTATCACCACTCCGATAACCACCTTGCGGTTCAAATTCAAATTGAAGAAGGCCCGCAGACTCTCGTCGGCGCTGTCCACATTGCCGGAAACCAGAAGATTGCCCTTAAGGCGTTTCCCGAACTCAATACCGTCGCAGGCCAACCCTATTCCGAACTGAACCTTGCCAACGATCGCGAGTCCATCCTCAACTACTACTTCAACCACGGTTTTTCCCACGCCACTCTCGACATCACCACCACCCCCTCATCCAACCAGCCCAACCACGAAGATGTCACTTACATCATCCAGGAAGGTGAACAGTTCTTCGTCAATCAGGTAATGGTGGCCGGGCTCGATCACACTCGCGACTACGTCGTACAGCGCGAAATCCAAGTGGCTGCCGGACAGCCGCTCAGCCAGGGCGACCTCCTCGATACCCAGAGCAAGCTCTATGACCTCGGCATCTTCAGCCAGGTCGACACTGCCGTCCAGAATCCCGAGGGCTCCGACCCCCAGAAAAATGTTCTCGTTCAGGTGGAGGAAGCCAAGCGTTACACCTTCACCTACGGCATCGGCCTGGAATTCGAAACCGGTCTGCCCGCCGGAGACAACTCTCCCGGCGGTGCTACCGGGGTCAGTCCTCGCGTCGAATTCGATATCACCCGCCTCAACGTTGGCGGTCGCGATCAAACCTTAACCTTTCAGTCCCACGTTGGCCGGCTCCAGCAGCGCGGCCTCATCAGTTACGAAATCCCCAAGCTCTTCAACAGTGACCGCTTTAAGCTTTTCTACACTGCCTTCTATGACAACAGTCTCGACGTCTCCACCTTCACCTCGCAGCGCCTGGAAGGCAAAATCGATCTCCGCCAGCAAATCGGCAAGCAGCAGGTCAATCACAACACTTCCATCACCTACCGCTTCGATTACCGCCGCGTGAAAGCCAGCAGCATCGTTTCAGACTTTTCCCCCGCCGAATTCAATCTGCTCTCTCTGCCCGCCCACGTAGGCGGTCCCGGCTTCACTCTCATCCGCGACCAGCGTGACAACCCTCTGGAAAGCACAAAAGGCCAGTACTTCACCCTCGACACCTTTGTCGCATCCAGTTACGTTGGTTCTCAGGCGGATTACGGCCGCGCCCTCGCTCAGGATTCCACCTATTACGCCTTCGGCCGTCCCAATCACAAGTTTGTCTTCGCTCGCTCCACCACTCTCGGTCTGGAGCAGGCCTATCGAAGCACCAGTGTTCTGCCGCCGGGAGCCTGCCAGATCATCAACTTCGTTCCCACTTGTCCCTCTGGAATTTCGGTAATCCCCCTGCCCGAAGTTTTTTTCGGCGGCGGGGGCAACTCTCACCGGGGTTTCGGGTTAAATCAAGCAGGACCCCGCGATCCCGATTCCGGCTTCCCTGTCGGCGGCACGGCTCTCTTCGTCAACAGTGAGGAACTCCGCTTTCCCTCTGTAAGCCTTCCGTATCTTGGTGAAGGCTTCGGTTTCGCCATTTTTCACGATATGGGCAATGTTTTCACTGCCGGTCACGATATGGTCAAGGGCCTCGTACGCTGGCACCAGCCCAATCCCTCCCAGTGCCTGCAATTCGTTCCGCCTTCCTACAATGGAGGCTTTCCCGCGATCACACCTGCGGAGGCGGCACAGTACAACGGTTGCATTACGCAGTTCAACAATTCAGGTTACGATTACACCTCCCATGCCGTTGGTCTTGGGTTGCGTTACAAGACACCTATTGGCCCCTTGCGCTTCGATTTCGGGTACAATCTGAATCCGACGGCATATCCCACTGGATACACATTCGTCACACTACCGCTGCCGCCACCGCCGGCGCCAGCGCCCACGGCATTTGTTCCGCAGCGGTTGGGGCACTTCAACGTATTCTTTAGCATAGGGCAGCCATTTTGAAAACCAGGCTTCGTATCCACATACCGATCATGGTCGCAGCGGTTGCGATGCTTTTCGCTGCTCTGATTGTCGTCCCCCGGAGCGCCGCCGAAGGCTCCTCCGAAGTAATCGACCGCATCATCGCCACCGTCAACGGACAAGTTATCCTGCAGTCCGATTGGGACGAAGCTCTGTGCTACGAAGCTCTACTCTCCAACCGCTCCCTCGCCCAGTTCACCGACGACGACCGCCGCGCCGTTCTCGACCGCCTTATCGACCAGGAACTGCTTCGCGGTCAGATGAAGTCTGCTGACTTCCGCCACGCCACCGACGCCGAAGTCGCCGCCCGCGTCGCCGATGCCCGCGCTCAATCCCCTCAGGCCGTATCTCCTGAAGGTTGGCAATCCCTTCTCGTCCAATACCACCTGACTGAAAAGGATCTTTTCGACCACGTTCGGCAGCAGATCGACCTGATGCGCCTCGTCGATGCCCGCCTTCGTCCCGCCGTTCAGATCGACTCCAAATCGATCGAGGCCTATTACCGCGACCAGTTCGTCCCGAAATTGAAAAAGTCTGGCGCATCCGAAGTTCCCCTCGCCGATGTCTCCAACAAGATTCGTGAACTCCTCACCGAACAAAAGGTGAGTGAGATGCTCGTCTCCTGGCTGCAAACCTTGCGCTCGGAAGGGCAGGTCCACATTCCCGGCGTCACTCCTTCGTCCAACGACCCGGGAGTACAATCGCAATAGCATTCGCAATGACCGTGCCCCCCGCCAAGCCCGCCCGCCGCTGGTGGAAATATCTCCTTATCATTGCCGGCGCAGCTTTTCTCTCCGCTACCGCCCTGCTGATTTACGTCAATACGGAATCGTTCCAGTCGCTGGTCCGCCGCCGCCTCGTCGCCGAGGTCGAGCGCATTACCGGTGGCCGAGCCGAAGTCGGCAGCATCCATACCACTCCCTTTCGCTTGCAGGTGGATGTGCGCAACATCACCGTCCACGGCCGTGAATCCGCCACCGATGTCCCCCTTGCCCATGCCGACCGCATCGTCGCCCGCTTAAAGATCAGCTCGCTCCTTCGTTCCGAGTTCGGCTTCCACGAGCTCATCCTCGAGCAGCCCGTCATCCACTTCGCCTTTTATCCCGACGGCACCACCAACTTTCCTCAGCGCAAGGCCAGCACTTTTGGCGGCCAGAACGTGATCGAGCCCCTCTTCTCTCTGTCCATCAATCGCCTCGAACTCCGCCAGGGTCGTGTCTATTGGGACGATCAAACCGTTCCCCTCGACCTCGCCGCCCGCGACATTTCGCTCGACATGGACTATTCCTTTCTCCACGGCCAATACAATGCCCGCCTCTTGCTCGGCATGGTCGAAAGCAAGCTCCTGCATTGCCGACCCTTCGCCTGGATGACTTCCGCCGAATTCAGCCTCACCTCCAGCTCTGCCGTCTTTACCTCTCTCCAGTGGAACTCCGGACACTCTCATCTCTCGGCCAGCGGCCAGTTCACGGACTTTCGCCATCCCCATCTCCAGGGCGCCTATGATGCCCAACTCGATCTCACCGAAGCTGCCTCCATCGCGCGCTACCCCGATCTCCGCTCCGGTTTCCTTGAACTCAAGGGCAGCGGCGGCTGGTCGCTCGACCAGTTCACTTCCAATGGACTGCTCACTCTTCGCGATCTTGCTTGGCAGGATGACCGCGTTTCTTTCTCCCGAGCGTCTCTCACCACCGACTATTCCGTCAGCGATCAGGAACTCAAACTGTCCAGGTTGCAAGGCAGGATTTTCGGGGGCAGCTTCACCGGCGACGCGGAATGGAATCACTGGCTCGCACCCGAGCAGCACCTCTCGCCCGCGGCTAGGAAAAATCTGGAGACTGCCACCATCTCCGCCGCCCCACCCCTCAACAAATCCGGCCAGAAAACCGCCAAACCGGCGGTCGCACCGAAGCCGCCTCCCATCCAGACCGCGCAGATTGTCCTCCATCTGCGCGATCTTTCCGCCGCGGATCTTTCCGTGGCCCTCAACGCTCCCGAGCATCCGCTGTCGCTGCTCCATCCCGCCGGTTCGGCATCCGGTAATCTTGAAACTCGTTGGAAGGGAACTCGCCGCGACGCCGAAGTCCAATTCGCCCTCGATGTCACTCCACCCGCTCATCCCGCGCCCAGGCAACTACCCATCACCGCCCACACCAGCGGCCTCTACCACGTCGCCACCGACACGCTGGATCTTCCTCAGTTCACCCTCGCCACTCCAACGTCCCACATCCAGGCCTCCGGCACCTTGTCGTCTGCCTCCGCAGTCCACCTCTCCATTTCCACTTCCAGTCTTGCGGATTGGCTCCCCTTCATTTCTGTCGTTCGCGGTCCCGCACTATTTCCTATCGTGCTGAACGGCAGCGCCACATTCAATGGCAACATGAGCGGCTCACTCTCTTCTCCTCAACTTGCCGGCGCTCTGGTCGCCGAGGATTTCGACATAACCCTCCCCGCCACAGCCAACACGGCGATGCTCCAAACCCACTGGGATTCTCTTTCCTCCTCGCTTCAGCTTTCCTTTCATGCGGTCGCTTTTCACAACGCGAACCTGCGCCGGGACGACACCTCCGCCGAATTCGACGCCTCCGCCACCCTCCAACACGGCCATTTCACCGGCGACAGCTCTTTCACCCTCCGCGCCAACCTGCACAACACCGAACTCTCCGCCCTCCTCAACCTCGGCGGTTACAACTATCCCCTCACCGGCAACACCGATCTTTTTGTGGAAGCCTCCGGCATCCTGTCCGATCCTCACGGCCAGGGACAGATTCACCTCAACCACGCGTACGCCTACGGAGAATCCGTTCAACAATTCGATTCCAACTTCCAGGTTGCCCGCGGCGAAATCTCAGTCGATAACGTCCACCTCTTCCACGACGACTCCATCATCACCGGAAGCGCCGCCTACAATCCCTCCACTCGCGCCTTCCGCCTCGACCTCGCTGGGAATAATTTCGATCTCACCCGCATTTCCTGGATTCATTCCAAGCGCCTCTCCGTGGAAGGCCGGGCCAGCTTCACTCTGCAAGGCTCCGGCACTCCCGACGCGCCTTCCTTCAACGGAAACCTTCACCTCCTCAACCTCACGCTCGATCACGAACTTGCCGGCGATCTCGACCTGCAAGCCATCACCCAGGGCAGCGAGCTTCATCTCACCGGCAATTCCCATCTGCAGCACGGCTCGTTATTGGTGAATGGCAACATCCAGTTGCGCGATCACTATCCCGTCGATCTCTCTTTCCGCATGGATCAGCTTGATCTCGACGCTCTCTGGCGCGCCTATGCCCGCGGCCAGGTCACAGGACACTCCTCCGTCGATGGTTCGCTCATCGTCCGCGGTCCGCTTCGCCAGCCCTCACAGTGGACCCTCGACGGCTCACTGACTGCCCTCGCTCTCGATGTCGAAAACGTCAAAGTGCACAGCCAGGACCCCATTCGCTTCACTCTCGCGAATCAGGTTCTCAACATTCAGCAATTCCATTTGCTAGGGGAGGGAACTGACCTTACCGCTCACGGCTCCGTGCAGATTTCCGGGGCCCACGCCCTCGATCTCTCCGCCGATGGCCGCCTCGACCTCAAGCTGCTCTCCAGCTTCGCTCCCGACTTCACCTCATCCGGTCTCGTCACTATGAATATGACTGTCGGCGGCACCATTGCCGATCCTTTGCCCCAGGGCCATCTTCAAGTGGCCAACGGATCACTCTCCTACGCCAGCCTGCCCAGCGGCTTGAGCGAACTCAACGGCTCTCTGGTTTTTAGTCGTGACCGCGTCCATGTCGAGACGCTCACCGCCCGCACCGGCGGTGGCACGCTTGATTTCAAAGGCGACGCCACTTACTTCAACCAGCAACTTAACTTCAACCTCACGGCCACCGGCAAGGATGTTCGCCTGCGTTATCCTCCCGGCGTCAGTTCTACCGCCGATGTCGAATTGCACTGGGTGGGCGCGCGCTCCGCTTCTTCCATCTCCGGCGAAATCACCATCAACAAAATGGCCGTCACTCCCGGCTTCGACTTCGGTTCCTATCTCGAACACAATCGCCAGGTTTCCACCCTCACCGCCTCGAACTCGCCCCTCTACAACATCAAACTCGATATCCACGTCCAGACTTCGCCCGCGCTTCAGATGCGTACCGCCATCGCCCGCCTCTCCGGCGACGCCGATCTGCGCCTCCGCGGCTCCGTTGCCCGTCCCGCCGTCCTCGGCCGGGTCGATATTCTCGAAGGCCGGGCCACCGTCCATGGCATTCACTTCAACCTCGAGCGCGGCGATATCACCTTCGCGAATCCAGTGGCCATCGAACCCCAGTTCGATCTCCAGGCGTCCACTCACGTCCGCAATTACGACCTCAACATCACCGTCACCGGCACGCCCGATCACGGTCTCAACATCAACTACCGCTCCGAGCCGCCGCTGCCTAAGTCCGACATCATCGCCCTGCTCGCTCTCGGCCGCACCGGCGATGAATCCTCGCAACTCCAGGGGCAGTCCGGCCAAAGCGTTTTTTCCGATCAGGCCACCGATCTCATCCTTAACCAGGCCATCAATGACACTGCCAGCAGCCGCTTCCAACGCCTGTTCGGCGCCTCCAATATCAAAATCGATCCTCAGGGCCTCACTACCGAAACCAATCCCACCGCCCGCAGTCCGCAGGTCACCATCGAGCAGCAATTCGCCAACAACATTTCCCTCACCTACTCCACCAATGTCTCTCAGAGTTCGGAGCAGATCATCCAGGGCGAGTACTATATCAATCGCAACGTTTCCGTCGTCGGCACGCGCGACCAGAACGGCGTAGTCAGCTTCGACATCCAAGTCCGCCGCCGCAAGAAATAAATGACCGTGGGATTAGGTTCTCGAAGGGACCTTCGCCGCAGCCAGGCTGTCCGAAGCCCGAGAGCCGAAGCCTGAAGCCTGAAGCCCGAAGCCCGAAGCCGATTTCTCATGCCCGACCCCGCCACAGCCCGCCGCCAAATGGTCGACTCCCAACTCCGCGCCCGCGGCATCTCCGACCCGCGCGTCCTCGACGCCATGCTTCGTGTTCCGCGTCACGAATTCGTTCCCGCACCCTACCGTGCTGAAGCCTACGACGACCATCCTCTTCCCATCGCCGACAACCAGACCATCTCTCAACCCTACGTCGTCGCCCTCATGCTCGAATCTCTCCAACTCACCCCCCAGGACACGGTTCTCGAAGTCGGCACCGGTTCCGGATACGTCGCCGCCCTGCTCGCCGAACTTGCCGCTCAGGTTTTCTCCATCGAACGCCACCCCGCTCTCGCGGACAACGCCCGCCGCGTTCTCTCCGCGCTCGGCTACACCAACGTCCGCATCTTCACCGGCGATGGCACCCTCGGTCTCCCTGCCAACGCCCCCTTCGATGCCATCCTCGTATCCGCAGCCACTCTCCACGTGCCTCCCGCTCTGCTCTCTCAACTTCGCGAGGGCGGCCGCATGATCATCCCCGTTGGTTCCTCCGACTCTCAGCAACTGCAATTCATCCGCATCTGCAACGGTCACCCCGTGGTCTCTCTTCGCGAGCCCGTCCGCTTCGTTCCGTTGATTGCAAACCCGGAGTCATCCAACAACGATTGATCTGCTGCGTGCCCGTGGCCACGAGTTGCGGCCTTCCGTCAGGCATAATACAAGGCAATCAAAGTCATGTCCGCCATTCGAAGTTTTGCCAAGTCGTGCATCGTCCTTCTGTGGGGATCCGAATCCAAGCCCCGGACCATCCTCAGAGGCCTCGCATCGGGCTATCGCATTTCTGTCTCGCCCGCTCAGCAACTAGGCTATCTCTTGGGAACCGACGAACCCCACCTGCAGAAGGCAATCCGGGACTACGTATCGCATGGCGACACCGTGTATGACATTGGCGCAAACGTTGGCTATGTCTCCCTGTCACTCGCCAAGCAAGTTGGACCCGCAGGGAAGGTCATCGCCTTCGAGCCGGTTCCGCGAAATATTGATGCCTTTCGCCAAAACATCGAGCTCAACCGCCTCGCCAACATTCGGTTATTGGAGTTCGCCGCCTCCGACAGAACGGGCGAGGCAGCCATGCGGGTGGCAGAAAACCCGTCCACCGCCAGTTTGGTCTGGCATCAAAACGATCCCTCCGCCACCGAATTTCGCATTCGGACGGTGTCCATCGACGAACTCGTTACGGCCGGCGAACTTGCCCACCCAAAGTTTGTCAAAATCGATGTTGAAGGCGCGGAAGGCTCCGTGTTGCAGGGAATGCGCCGCACCCTCGCCGCCGCCCACCCGGTCCTATTCCTCGAGTGCTCGGAAGCGGGCCGCCAAATCGCCTGGCACCTGCTTCGGGATCTGGGATATCAATGCCAGTCGGCGATCACTCGCAAATCGGTAGATGCATTTGAAGAATACCGGCACTCTGACTTCCTCTGGCTGTTCCCGCATCCTTAGCGACCTTTCCGCCAGGGCTGCTGCTCAGCCTTCCTGGCCAGGACAGCCGCTGCCACAAGACGCTCGCCTCGTCATCTGGTTGGTTGCCGGAACTGTTGCCCGGCGAAGGCGGAAAAGGATTTGGAGGCCAATACTTGCGGATTGGGCTTAATTCCTGAAGTCAGGTCAACCAACACAAAGGCCGATACCCAAAAGAACAGGCAAAGATAAGAGCCTGCCGCAAAGAGCCAGTCTTCAAAGCCCGCATGCACCAGACCTGCCAGAACGATCATGGCAAACGGCACCGCGTAGTGCGACAGGCTGCCCGCTCCTCGCACCCAGCCATAGGCCCGGCCCGCGGCCCGAACCACCAGAACCAGCAGAAACAGGAAAGGCAGAATGCCCAGCAACCCCATGTACTCTGCCATCGCCAGATAGCTGCTGCCATGTTCACGGTTCGAACCTTCTATGGTGTAGATCGACGAGGACCTCGCGGCGGCGGGTTCATTTCCTATGTCGCTGGTTCCGAATCCGGTTCCGAAAAATGGATGCTGCTTCACGGCGGCAATGGTGTCATCCCAGGGGGTCTCGCGCGAGCCGAAGATGCCCGTTTTGGTGCGGTGCGCGTCGATTTTGAAAACGAATCGCCCGCTCAGGGAATCCATCAACTCGCCCATGTGCGCGGGGTTGGCAACCGCCATGATCTCAAGCAGCAAAGCTCCGGCAAAGGCCGCTTTCAACAACAACTGCGGACGACGCAGCGCGAGGGTGACCAAAATGATAACGACGGCATCGGCCACAATCGCAGCCCGGCAGACGGTGGCGTAAAGCAAAACACCACAGAGTCCCAGGGCCGTGTATCGGCGTTGGCGTTGCCCCCGGCTCTCCGCTGTCAAAGCCGCCCAAACCAGAACTGGTACTGCTCCAACCCCAATAACAGCTCCCAAATTGTTCTGGTTTCCGAACACATTGTAACCACCAAAATAAGCAAAAGACGCAGCGAAGACTAGAATCTCGCAAGCCAAAATCAGACCTCGAACGAATGACATCTCCCGCCCTGCCAGAGCCAGCCGGGCGCCGCTTGAAGTGTACAAAAAAAGCAAGAAAAGGCTTGCGACTTTCAGCAAGGCCGTCCTGGGTACGTTGGACGCGCTCGCCGAGGCCAGTGCGGAAAACACGCAAAACAAGGCAATCAGATGGAAAAGCCCAAAATGCTTTTCCCTGTTTGCTCTCATCCAGAGACTGAAGCCGGCCACTGCGCCCACCGCCAGAAAAGGCCAGCGAAGGGTAAGGCTTTCTCCCGAAAATGGCAGCGCCGATCCCGCCAGCAAAAAGATCCCCATCGTCACCGGAAAGAAGATTTTCTCGAACCGCCACAGGCAGGCAACCACAACTTCGAGCGTCAGAATCGCCGCCAGGTACGTCGAGTTCGCGAAGTACCCCGGACGCCACTCCAGTTCGCGCAACAGAACCAGGAGCCCAATCACTGCCAGCGGGATAAGAACGAATCGAAGTTGAGGTTTCATCCTGTGCTCACGATCTATTTCTAGTCTTAGCCGCCGCCCGTTCCACGATTCCTGGGTCCCTCTTCAACGATCGTCCATAACCATATCCAAACCACCGCCGCCCCCCCTGTGCCACAGATCGACAGCGCGGTCTTGCGAGCCCATGGGAATTCTTCTCCCCGACAAAATGTTTGGGTTGCAGAATGATATCAGGAAGCAAGGTCGTCGAAACGCGATTCTAACCCAAGTCAGACAAAAGAACGCAGATCGAAAAACCACTCCAAACCGTGGTGCACGCGATCAGAATTCCTCAGGAAACAGCACCCCCAACCAACTGAGTCGCCTATCAACTGAGAACTGATGTTCTACAATCCTTCCGTGCCCGTTCCCCGCGATCTCCGCGTCACTCTCGAAATGACCCCGTGGGAACGGATTTTGACGGAAGGAATTCTGTTGGTGGCTCAGCATTCATGAGCGCTATCGGTGTTTTGCACCAGAAGCTGGTATTCACCCGCAGAGTAGAAACTCTGGCGGCCTGGTTCGCGCAACTTCTTCCCCCCGGAGCCCGTGTTCTCGACGTTGGTTGCGGTGACGGTCTGATCTCCGCGATTCTGCAATCAAAGCGTCCCGATCTCAGCGTCAGGGGCATTGACGTCCTGCCTCGCACCCATACCCACATTCCCGTCGACATGTTCGACGGCTCCCGCATCCCGTTCGGCCCTGAGTCTTTCGATGTTGTTCTTTTTTCCGATGTATTGCACCACACCCCCGATCCCTCGGTTTTATTACGCGAGGCGCGCAGAGTCGCTGCGCACAGCGTGCTCATGAAAGATCACAACCGAAACGGACTCGCCGCCGGCTCCCGCTTGCGCTTCATGGATTGGGTTGGAAATGCCAGATTCGGCGTCGCACTCCCCTACAACTATTGGAGCGATCGCCAGTGGCGCACCGCTTGGCGCGAAATCGGACTTCACCCCGACCGGCTCATCACCAGCCTCGGCCTATATCCCTTCCCGGCCAACTGCATCTTCGAAGCAAAGCTCCACTTCGTTGCTTCCCTTACGAAATGCGCACCGCAATCCAAC
>Ga0116133_1000124_pt1 | contig 22134 bp, 24 predicted proteins | sample June2015DPH_19_2_FD_89736 | JGI IMG/M metagenome (GOLD analysis project Ga0116133, IMG submission 89736) | Peatland microbial communities from SPRUCE experiment site at the Marcell Experimental Forest, Minnesota, USA - June2015DPH_19_10 | ecosystem: Environmental > Terrestrial > Soil > Wetlands...
CCGGTACTTGGAGCGCGGCTTTGTCGTCGTAGGATTTGATCTTTTGTCCGAGCACGGGCGGATGCTCGATCGAAGCGTAGACCATGCCGGGCATGGTTGCATCCATGCCGAAGATGGCCTTGCCGGTCACAATCTCGGGAAGGTCGAACAGGGAATTGCTCTCTTTGCCGATATAACGCCACTGCGAGCGTTCCTTGAGCGGGACGTCTTCTTTCTTGGGAACGGGCAGTTTGGCGGCTGCCGCGGCAACTTCGCCGTAGCCGAGTTTGCGGCCGCTCGCTGTATGCACAACGAAGTGAGGCTCGGTAGCGCAGTCTTTGGCAGGAACACCCCACTTCGCGGCGGCGGCGCTGATTAACATTGCGCGTCCCGTAGCGCCCACCTGTCGCATCAGGTCAAAATTGCTGCGGACCGAGTGCGAGCCGTCCGTATCCTGCTCGCCGTATTTTGGATCGCCAATCGCCTGCTCAAGTCTGACCCTGGTCCAGTCGGCGTCGAGTTCGTCCGCGACCACGAGCGGCAAAGCGGTGCGGCTGCCACATCCCATCTCTGAGCGGTGGGCGACGATGGTGACGGTGCCATCGGGAGCGATCGACATCCACACACTAGGTTCAAACGGCCGCGCCGCTTCGCCTTCCGCGGCCCATAACGGTTCGGGGATGAAGCGGGCGGTCAACACTAACGCGCCACTCACCAGAGCAGCCTGCAGGAATCCTCTTCTGCTGAAGTTCGGGCTCACCGGACGGCTGACATTATTATTGGCGCTGAGATTGTCGATGAGCTTCATGCCGGCTCCTTTGCCGCTTGATGCGTCGCGGCCTGATGAATCGCCGCTCGAATTCGCTGATACGTCCCACAGCGGCAGAGGTTGCCCGACATGGCCGTATCGATCTCCTGGTCGCTGGGATTCTTGTTCTCTTTGAGCAGTGCGATGGCCTGCATGATCTGGCCGGTCTGGCAGTAGCCGCATTGCGGCACGCGGATTTCCATCCACGCCTTCTGCACCGGATGCATCGGGGCGATGCCTTCGATCGTTGTGATCTCGGCGCCGCTGACCTCTTTCATGGGCGTGGTGCAGGAGCGGATGGCCGATCCGTTCTCGTGCACCGTGCAGGCTCCGCACAACGACATGCCACAGCCGAATTTCGTTCCCGTCAGCTGCGCCACATCGCGCAAATACCACAGCAACGGCATGTCGGGATCGCCGTCAAACGTCTTCTCTTGTCCGTTCACTTTAAAACGAATCATCTGTCCCCCGGTGAGACGCGGAAGGTTGCGGAATTGATTTTCATATCCTAGTCGCAGCGCCCGAAATGTGGAAGGCTAACTGTAAATTTCTCCCGTACTCCGTCGTGTTCCCCTTGGTTACAGGGTTTCGCGTTGCGCCCATCATATAATCGTTTTTCACCACAGGAGGACTCGTGGCCTACGACGACTTGCGCGACTGGATCAAAGCGCTCGACCGAGCCGGCGAACTGAAACGAATCCGCACCGAAGCCGACCCAATCTTGGAGATCACGGAAATTGCCGACCGGGTCTCGAAGAGTAGAGTTACCGATAAAGACCAGCAGGGAACGGTCGGCGGCAAGGCGTTGCTGTTTGAGAACGTGAAAGGCTACCCCGGCTCGCAACTCCTCATCAACCAGTTCGGCTCGGGCCGCCGCATGCGCCTAGCGCTCGAAGTCGACGCGCTCGACGAAGTCGCCGACCGCATCCGCGCTTTCATGGACGTGAAGTCGCCGCAGGGCTTCCTCGACAAAGTGAAGATGCTGCCCATGCTGGCCGAGATGGGCAAGTTCTTTCCCAAGACCGTCGCGACCGGCCCCTGCAAAGAGGTGATCAAGCGCGACAACTTCTCGCTGCTCGATTTCCCGATCCTGCAATGCTGGCCGAAAGATGGCGGACGCTTCATCACGCTCCCCTGCGTGATCACGCGCGATCCCAAGACAGGGAAGCGCAACGTGGGCATGTATCGCATGCAGATCTATGACGAACGCACGACCGGCATGCACTGGCAGCGGCAGAAAGTTGCGGCCGAACACTACCGCGACCGTATGAGAGCAGCGGCAACGAACCCGGGTGCCCCACCCTTCGCGTCTTTTGCGAAGGGTGGGAACACCGCCGCGGTAGACATTATGGCCCGCTCTTCAGGTGGTTCGATGCTCGCCGCCGGCACTCGTCCCTCGGGCAAAATGGAAGTCGCCGTAGCCATAGGCACCGACCCTGCGCTGACGTTCTCCGCCATCGTGCCCGCGCCGCCCGACGTAGAAGAATTCATCATCGCCGGATTCCTGCGGCAGAAGCCGGTCGAGCTGGTGAAGTGCGAGACCGTCGATCTGGAAGTTCCGGCGAATGCCGAGATCGTCCTCGAAGGCTACGTCAATCTCGACGAGCTCCGCACCGAAGGCCCCTTCGGCGATCACACCGGCTTCTACTCACTGGAAGACGAGTACCCGGTCTTTCACGTCACCTGCGTGACCCACAGAAAAGATCCGATCTACGCGACGACCGTAGTCGGCAAGCCGCCGCAAGAAGATGCCTGGATGGGCAAGGCCGTCGAACGGATCTTCCTGCCGCTGATGAAGCTGACCATCCCCGAACTGGTTGACATCAATCTGCCCATTGAAGGCGTGTTCCACAACCTGATGCTGGTTTCCATTCGCAAGTCCTATCCCGGACAGGCGCGCAAGGTGATGAACGCCATCTGGTCGCTGGGGCAGGCCATGTTCACCAAGTGCATCATCGTGGTCGATGAAGACGTCGATGTGCAGGATGTAGGCGACGTTACGTTGAAGGTGCTGAACAACATCGATCCCGAGCGCGACATACAATTCACGCTTGGCCCAGTCGATTCGCTCGACCATGCCTCACGCCTGGCGAACTACGGCTCGAAGATGGGAATTGACGCCACGCGGAAATGGTCGACGGAAGGCTTCGCGCGTCCATGGCCCGATGAGATCGTGATGGATGCAAAGACTCGCGCGTTGGTGGATAGCAAATGGAAGTTGCTGGCCAAAGAGTTGGGGATGGAGTAGCATCAAGGGCGATCCAGATGGGCGTGCTGATGGCGTCCGCGTGATGCTGTTCGATCGGGGGTGTCACCGGCCTGTTTTACCCGTCGCTCTGGGTCACGTTACGACGGATTTTCTGAGCGCAGCGGAACCGATCAAGCGAGCAGTTTTGCTGCCGATGAGCCTGGTATGCACTACTCGCTGGATCTCTCTCGCACTGCTCTGGGGGATATCGTTGGGGCCTTGGAGCAAAGCCCCATGGTCAGTTATATCCTCGACGCCAACTTGCGCGTCGCATACTGCAATCCAGCCTGGAACCGCTTTGCCGCGGAGAACGCCGCCCCTGAATTGGCCGGAGCCGGTGCCCTCGGGATTGACCTGCGCCAGATCCTCGGCGACGGCCTGCGTCCCTTCTACATGCACGCCTTTGCACAAGCCAAGAAAAGCGGGGAAGTGCGGGAGTGTCTGTACGAGTGCTCGAGCCCGCACGCCTTCCGCAAGTTTCAGATGCGCATCCACCCTCTCCAGGACGAGCGCTGTTATTTGATTACGAACTCTCTGGTGATCGAGCGGCCCCATACCGAGCCCGTCACTGTCGGGTTGGCGGGCTACCTGAATTCCCGCGGCATGATCGCGATGTGCAGCCATTGCCGCTGTTGCCGTCGAGTTCTCCCTCCTGAACGATGGGACTTTGTACCAGCATATTTAGGGCGAGAGGTGACGAATATAAGCCACGGTCTATGTCCGGTCTGCCTCCAATATTTCTACCCGCGGCACGAAGAGTGAAGATCGACAGGCCCTGCGAAACCGTCGACGAATTCGTGGAGAAAGCCGGCTCTATGCTTCTTCGCTTCGCTCGGGATGACAATCAAAGTTGTCTTGAATAAGTTCACATGCCGTTGGGAGTACGCGGGCGGGCGCCCGCGCTACACTCACCCCCTCCTTGAGTTCAGTTGCACGTTGTGTTCTTATTAGCCAATGGCGCGGGCCGTGGGGGCTTGCGCGGGCACCATAACCTCGATCCTCAAAACCAACACTGAGCGGAACACAAGAGGAGAAAATATGACCAAAGTCCACTACATTCCCAAGGGATACAACTCGGTTACGCCGTATCTGATCGTCAAGGGCGCAGCGCAGGCGATTGAGTACTACACAAAGGTCTTTGGAGCGAAGGAAATTGTGCGCATGCCGGGGCCGGGCGGGCGCATTGGGCATGCGGAGTTGGAGGTTGGCAACTCGCACATCATGCTGGCCGATGAGGTTCCGGAGATGGGGCACAACGGTCCGCCCGCGTCGGGCAATTCGTCGACGAGCGTGCTGGTTTACGTCGAGGATGTCGATGCCGCAGTAGGGCGCGCCGTGGCCGGCGGAGCGAAGATCCTGAAGCCGATTGAAGACCAGTTTTATGGCGACCGCATGGGATTCATCCAGGATCCGTTCGGACATCGCTGGGGCGTGGCGACGCACATAGAGGATGTGTCGCCCGAGGAGATGCAAAAGCGCGCCAAGAAAGCCTCGCAGTCGGCGTAAAGACAGCCGCTGGCTTCTAGCTTCTAGCTCTTAGCTCGGCCGAAGCCGGATTTGGCAGGGAGCTAAGAGCTAAAAGCCGTATCCCCGCTCGCTGCGCGGACTCGTATAATTACGATTACAACTTCAGAAAGGAACTCTCCCAATGCTCTCTGCTGGCAATCCATTTCCGAGTTTTTCGCTTCCCAATCAGGACGGCAAGACCACCAAGCTTTCTGACTTTGCCGGTCACTGGCTCGTCGTCTACTTCTATCCGAAAGACGACACGCCGGGCTGCACCATCCAGGGCAAGTCGTTTACGGCGACCAAGGCCGACTTCGACGCTGCCGGGATCAAAGTGCTCGGCGTGAGCGCCGACGATGTCACCTCGCACCGGAATTTCTCCCATAAGTTCGCTTTCACGATCGACCTGCTCTCCGACACCGATTCCACGCTGATGAAGACTCTCGGCATCGGGCAGGCGGAGTGGAAGGGAATGAAGTTCTGGGAGCGCACCACCTTTGTGGTCGATCCCAAGGGCGTGATTCGCAAGGTGTATGAAAAGGTCAACCCCGAAGGGCACGAGAAAGTGCTGCTCGACGACATCGCCGGGCTGAAGGCGAAAGCGGCGTAGAGGGAACGATGACCTGCTGTTTCTTGCGCTGAAACAGCAGGTCCTTCGCTTCGCTCAGGATGACAATCTTGAGTTTCGCTCAGGAATGACAATTTGTTTCAGGAAGTGGCGCTGCGCCATCCAAAAGTATGGCCGAGATTCATCAGTCCTTCGGCCAGCGCTGAGGGCAGGATGCGATAGAGCCGCGCGCGTAAATCCTGATAGCCCTGATTGCCGGCGAAGAGATCGCTCATCAGGTCGCGAATGCTGGCGCTTTGCGCGGTGAGAGCCACCATCCGCTCCAGGATACTGTCGCCGAAAATCTGCCCGCGGTAGAAACGCTGCGAAAGGCTTGCGGCCAGCTTCAGCTCAGGAAGAATCTCATCTTTGAGTTGTGCGCGGTACTGTTCCGGTCGTTCGACTAACAACGCGTGCGCGCACAGTTCCGCCGAGCGTAGCGCATAGTAGAGGCCTTCGCCGGTGATCGGGTCGACCAGGCCCGCGCTGTCGCCGATCATGGACCAGCCTTCTCCACTCACTTCGAGTGTTTCGAACGTTTGGGCGCGAAAGGACGGGAGAATGTGCGAGTAAAAGCGCGCTTCGTCGAGGCGGAAGCCGTTTTCTTCGAGCCACTTTTCCAATACGCGGCGCAACTCGGCGGTCGAGGTTTCGCCCATCTTGCCCGCGATGCCGGCGGAAACATGATCGGCGCGGGGGAAGACCCAGATGTAGCCGGTGATCCCTTTTAGAAATTGAATCTGCATCAGCGAGCTGCGTCCTGGGATGAAGTAGCCCGCAGTGACCATCAGATCGCTGGCAGAAATTGGCGAGAGGAATTGCTGACGGAAGGGATTGCGCGCGCCCGCGGCCAGGATCACGTAGGACGCCCGGTAATCGCCGTCGGGCGTGGTCAGATGCCAGTCGTCTTCGTTTTGGTTGTCGGCTCGTTCGATGCGCGTGATGCGCTCCTTATGGATATCGGCGCTGGCGCGGCGAGCTCGCTCCAGCAATAATCCGTTGAGCGCCAGGCGCGAAAAGATTGCGACCGGATGCTGCAGGCGAAAGCGTGCCCGCTTCCCCGCAGGGCTGATCAACTCGCAGTGGTCGACAAGATTCAGTGCGGGCAGATTGTAATCGGGAGGATTTTGTTCAATCGAATTCTGTTCAATTCGGCTGCTTTCGTTCCCCGCCTCGGCCAGAAACGGATAGCGCTGCAGAGCTTTATGGGTGACCCCGCCGCCGCACGGTTTCTCCCAGGCGAGTTTCTCGTCGAAGAGAAGAACGCGCCTGCCTTCCTTGGCCAGTTGTGCCGCAGCGAGAGCGCCCGCAGGACCGCCCCCGACAATCGCAATGGGACTGGGCGCGCTCATGATTCAAAGTTCATGATTCAACATACGAATGTTCGGTGTTTTCCTTCCAAGGGGATGGCAGCATAGAACAAAGCTCGCCGCGACGCAGCCCGACTTCGCGGCGGCGCTGGCGAGTTTTTCCGAGGCGTCGTGGGCAGGATTTCCACAATCCCGCCCATGCCGATTACTGCAGCGTGGTGGAGGCGTTCAGCCCCTGATAGATGAACAATCCGGCGATGACCAGGATCATGAGCCCCGACAATGCGCCCAGCACCTTGAGGATCGGAGTGATCTTTTTCATCTTGGCCAGAACTTCTACCTGATCCTTATGCATCTGGGATTCGGTTTCATTGAGGAAGATAGAATCGTCCTCGTGCATGGTGAGGGTACTTTTGTAGATCCAGAGGATAATGAGAATTCCGGTCAGAATACCCCACGCGACCAGCAGCATGAACATAGGAGTCATACGCCACCTCGGAGCTTCGATCGAGCCAATCCCCCGAAGTTGCCATCTCCAGCCGCGGACATAAAGTGCTCGCCGCCGCCGGACATTTCGGGTACGGGCTCCTACTGCGGATGATTATAGACCCGTTGGCAAGGGGGGAGGCGACTTCTTGCGTCTGGGCAGTATCCAACCACCCGATACGGGAAGGAGTACCTGCCCGCAAAAAGCCTTACCAGGCCGGTTGCAACCTTTGTTATAATGAGCTGTTACTAGGAGATTGACCGATATGGCCACCACTTCCACTCCCGATGTGCAAACCGGCGCTCAGCCCGGCGTTCCCACTCACGACCAGCCGAAAACCGCGGCACCCGTTCTAACCGCCTCGGCGATTGCCAAGGTGAAAGAGATTATGGCCTCGCAGTCGCCAATTCCGGCGGGATTACGGTTGTCGGTGGTCGGGGGAGGCTGCTCTGGGTTCCAATACTCCATGGCCTTCGAGAACGGCGCCGGCATGATGGACAAAGTGTTCGACTTCGAAGGCTTGAAGGTTTACGTGGATGCCACTTCCCTGATGTATCTGGGCGGAGCGCATGTCGACTACGTCGAGACGCTTGAAGGCGCAGGGTTCAAGTTCGAGAATCCGAACGTGAAGAGCACCTGCGGCTGTGGTTCGTCGTTCAACGTTTAGGTTCAATGTTTAACTGAGGTGTAGAAAGTACAAAAGCCCCGCGTCAAGCGGGGCTTTTCTTTTGCTTCGATCACGAATACCCGGTGATCGCGGAAATTGCCCGCGAGGGCCGCACTCTACTGCGGCGGCTGAGCAGGCGTCTGTGGAGTTTGCGGCTGTTGGCCGCCGTTTGATCCCTGTCCGAATCCGCCCTGCCCAGGGCCACCTTGCCCAAACCCGCTTTGGCCCATGCCGCCTTGGCCAAATCCGCCCTGTCCAAATCCACCTTGCCCGGATCCGCCCTGTCCTTGCGCGCCCGCCGCCATCTGTCCAGGAGTGAGTCCGCCCATGTTTCCGCCCGAGGGCATGCCAGGATTGATGGGCCCGATCAGAAGGCCGCCGCCGACCATCTGCGTGGTGTAAATGAAGAGCCAGTCGTTGTAATGATCCTTTTTAAAGTACACACGAATGGACTTGGCTTTACTCGCACTGGCGACGCCGAGAATTGGGCCGCCACCGAGTGTCGGGCCGTTGAAGCCGTTGCTGGATGTTCCATTCGGATTGGCAACGGACGGATCCTGCGCATTCGGATTGCCGCTCGACGGGCTCCCAGTGGATGAGCTGCCCGCAGGAGAATTGATATCGCTGTTGGCTGCGGTTTGCGCGCCCAATCCCTGCTGTTGGCCCGCACCCGCCAGTCCCGCGAGGGCGCCCATGGCTGCTTGCATTCCGCCAGGGCCTTGCAACCCGGCGAGCCCGTTCTGCCCAAGCCCTCCTGGCAATACCGGCCCGCTGTTTAACATGACGTCTTGCTGATGCAGGAACTTGAAATCCCTTTCCTTGCCCGTGGCTGGGTCCCGGTTCATGGGATCGGTATAGCGCCGGCGAAGGAAGCGCACATTGTTGGTATTTTCCAGTTCCTCAATTTTGTTGGGATAGCGGTTGAACTTCTTGTAGAAATGCTGAATCGCACGCATGTAAGCCGTGCCCCGATGCGTCATTTCTTCTTCGCGGTCGCGCGTCACCTGCTGTCGAATGTTGGGGATCGCAGCGAGCAGAGCAATGGTGATGAGCGTTAGGGCCAGCATGAGCGTGATCAGCATATAGCCGCTCTGAGAATTTCGTAATTTGTAATTTGTAATTTGCGATTTCAGACCATGGTGTCGCATAGTGCTCACTCACCTTCAAAATTACCAATTACAAATTAGAAATCACAAAGCAGTTTTATCCCTGCGTTAAAGGCAGGCTTTGCCGGTGGTTGTTAAGCACGTCTTCCACGTCCACCGCAGTGGACGAGATGTGCAGGACGCGATAGCGCCGGTCGACGATGTCGCCTTCGGCCGCGATAAAAACGTCTTCGCCCTGGGACAGAAACACCTTCTTCGTTTCCCCGGGCCGGTTGGCAAAACCAAAAAACTTGAGATTGATGGGCGGCGGCGGCGGAACCGGCGGCGGCTGGCGAATGCCGGCGTCGGCCACCACCGCCTTATCCGTCCCATTTCCCTTGGGCCTTTCAATCACTGCCACCGAGCCTGCGACAAAGATGTTTCTTCCGTTGCCGGCGTACTTGATCTCTTCGCTGCGGCTGAGCAGGTTCAGGTCCAGCGTGGGATCCAAGCGCGGCTCGATCACCGGTACGATCTTGCCCGAGGCGGTGCGGCGGGTGGCGGGTTTGGCGGGCCCGGAGGCGGCCGGTGCCGTAGCTGCAGGCGACGACGACGACGGCCAGAACTCGCGGGCCAGCATGAGCAGGGCGATTCCGCCCAGCACCGCCAGCCAGATCAGTTGCTTCCGGTTTTCGATTCCCAGTTTCACTCAGGCACCCGACCGCAGATAACTGTGCATGCCGATTTCAAGCTTGACCGCTCCGGTGCTCTCGCCGGCGAGGCCCACGCTCTCCACTTCAAAGAACATCTTCGACCGCTCCAGCGAATTGATGAATCGCACCAACTGCAGATAGTCTCCGGAAAAACTCCCCTCGATTTCGACGGGAATCACGCCGGAAGTCTCCGTGTCTTCCTCCTTGTAATGCGCCTGCTGCTGGCGGACGCCATTGGCCGAAGCGATCTTGCCCAGTTCGTCAAGCAGTTCGGAGTCCTTGGCGGCAAAGCGGCCCTTGTAGAAATCGCCGATCTGACCCTTGGCGAGCACGAGCTTCTTGTCCATGCCGATCAGCGGCGCCACCTCGTGGGTTTTTTTTGTAAGTTCGGCCTTAAGTTCCAGAATCTGGGTCCTCCGTGAGTCCGCGGAGCCGACCAGCGGCGAGAACAGAACGGCCACCGCCACGATGTCGGCGGCGAGCATCGCCCCAATCGCAATTTTCAACTTCCGCCGCGAATTCCCCAAGTCGGGCATTACTTTCCGCTCCCCTCGGCCGCATCCGGTACGTAGATGGAGATAATCGAGGCGATTACGGCCGTGCCTTTCTCCGTTCCCATCTCTTGCACCAGTTGCGCACTCTGAAAATGTTTCGAGCCTTCCATGTGGTGGACCAACTCCACCGCCGCGGCGCGCGTCTCGCCTTCCACTCGCAGCTCCAATTGCATTTGATTTTGCTCGTTCAATTCCGGGCGCAGCGAGACGACATGCAGATTCGGAGGCATGACCAGTTCCAGATCCTCGAAGACGCGCGTCCAGGAAAAGGCCTTGCGCTGAATCAGTCCATTCAGGAACTGCGACTGGTCGCGCGTACTGCGATTGGCGGCCATTTCGAGGAAGGCCTGCGCCTTGGTGCGTTCGTGATCGCGCTCCTCAATCTGCTGCTGGAGTTGCGCGATGCTTTGGCGATCTCTTCCAGCCTGGATCCAGCCGCGCACCGCCCAGCCCAGCAGAACCAGCGTCAAGACCGCCAGCAGTCCAACGCCCAGACCCCAGCGCGACCAGAATTCGCGGGCATCTTCGTAGGGCCGGGTTGCGAGATTGATGTCAAGGCGCATAGTTATGAACTTCGTTATGAAATGCCAAACCGCTGTTCGCGCTTCGCTGTTCGCCGTTAAGCTCTTGGCTTTTAGCGAAGAGCGAAAAGCGCACTACGAAATCAACGCTCCCACGACTCCCGCCATGCGCCAGCGTGGGACCGTGCCGCTGCTGGCGCCAATTTGCGAGGCGGCGATGAGATCCTCCACCACCGCGCCCGACTGATTCTTCAACGCCGGCGCGGCGCCGCCCGCTTCCGGCAGGCCCGCCACGTACACGCGCTCGATGTTCAGGTTGTAAGTGTCCTGAAAAAACACCACCGAGGGATAAACTTCTTCCGCCAATTGATCGCCGGTGATGGTCACCCCGCGCACATTTTCGAGCGTACGAGAGAGCAGCAGCAGATCCTGATCGAGGATGGCGATGCTGATGGTGCGCGCGTCCACCTTGACCACCAGCGTTGGGCGTTCCGAATCCGCCGCTCCCAGGGCCGCCAGCATCGACGGCATCACCATCCCCGGAATGTAGCCCGCGTCGCGAAACGCCGACTCATATTCCTCGAGCACCGTGTTCAGTACCACCGCCGCCACCGCTTGCACGCCTTTCTTCGTCGGCTGCGCGTGATACGAGATCCGCGCATCGGCGGGATCGAACGGCAGCGACTTCTTCAGCCGGAAGCGGACCACCGCTTCCGCTTCGTCTCGTTTCGCGGGCAGCGTTTCGAAATCCAGCAGCACGACGCGCACCGCGGTGTCGGGCAGAATCGCAATCACGTCCTTGGAGCGCGCCCCGATGCTGCCGAGCGCGCTTTCAATCGCCGCCCGCACCGCAGCGCCGTCCCGCAGATTTGCCTCCATCAAGTCGGGTACCACCGTGCCCGGCGCAAGTTCCCGCGCTGCTGCCATTTCCACGATCCGGCCCGTGTCGGCCGCACGACCGGCCAATACGCGGTCGGCCGCGATTTCGCAGGCGAGCGTGGGTCGGCGAACGTGTTTGGATGTGGAAGCCATAACTTTAACTTAAATGATATCCCGTGCTTTTACGGAGAGAATAGTTACCTCGGAAGATGCCAGCGTTGATCCGCCAGCTTTCCAGAATGAACCAGCCTCAGCGCATCGTCTCGATAAACGTAACCTTGTTGATTTCTTTCAGAGTGGTGAATCCCCCGCGCACCTTGTCCAGCGCCGATTCGCGCAGGAAGCGCATACCCTCTTCGCGGGCCGCTTTCCGGATCTCCGATGTCGATTTCCGATCCAGAATCATCTCACGAATGCGGTCGGTCAAATCCAGAAGCTCATGGATCGCGGTTCGTCCGCGGAATCCCGTGCCCGCGCACTCAATGCAACCCTGCCCTTCATACAACGGAACCTGCGACCATTGCACTGGGTCGAGTCCGCTCGCCTCCAACACCTCGTTCGGATAATGCACGGCGGTGCGGCAGGAATCGCAAATAATTCTCACCAGCCGCTGCGCCAGAATGCAGTTCAACGCCGACACAAAGTTGTAAGGCTCCACGCCCATGTTCAGAAAGCGCCCGAGCACATCGACCACGTTATTGGCGTGGACGGTGGTGAACACAAGGTGGCCCGTCAGCGCCGACTGGATGGCGATCTGCGCGGTTTCGTTGTCGCGGATTTCGCCGACCATGATCTTGTCGGGATCGTGACGCAGAATCGAACGCAGGCCGCGGGCAAAGGTCAATCCCTTTTTCTCATTGACCGGAATCTGGGTGATGCCGCGCAGTTGATACTCCACCGGATCTTCAATGGTGATGATCTTGTCTTCGTCGGTCTTGATTTCGTTGATGGCCGCATAGAGCGTGGTCGTCTTGCCGCTGCCCGTCGGTCCGGTGACCAGCACCATGCCGTAGGGTTCCTTGATGTAGCGGCGGAAACGGCGCAAATCGTCTTCCGCGAACCCGACCACTTCCAGCGTCAGCTTCTTGAACTTCTCGCTCATCGACTCTTTATCGAGCACGCGAAGCACGGCGTCTTCGCCATGGATTGAGGGCATGATCGAGACGCGGAAGTCGATGGCGCGGCCGCTATACTTCACGCGGAAGCGGCCGTCCTGGGGCACGCGGCGCTCGGAAATATCGAGCTCGCTCATGACCTTGATGCGCGAAATGATGGTCGAGTGATGCTCTTTGCCGATGGGCGGCATGGCATTGGTCAGCACTCCGTCGATACGAAACTTGATGTGGACCGAATCGTCCCGCGTTTCGATGTGGATGTCGCTCGCCCGCCTCTGCAGCGCGGTGAAGATCGTGGTATCGACCAGGCGGATGATCGGGCTCATGTCCGCGCCCGCCGTTGCCGTCAGCTTGTCGATGGAGATGGTTTCGTCGTTGCCGGCCTCGTCCTCGCGGATCACGTCGAGCGTGAATCCTTCGCTCGCGTCTTCCAGCACGCGCTTGGACTGCTCGGTCTTTTGCAGGATGTCGGAGATTTGCTTTAGCGTCGAAACTTTGGTCAGGATGCGCTTCCCGAGCAGCAGGCTGATCTCGTCGATCATCATCAACTGGCTGGGATCGGCAATGGCAATCGCCAGGCGCCCGTCGGGCGTCTCATCGAGCGGCACGAACTTATAGCGGAACATCAGGTGCACCGGGATCTTTTCAAACAGATCGTGGTGCAACTGGAAGTCGCTCAGGTCGACAAATTCGCAACGGTAGCGCCGCGCGATATCGCGCGCGCGTTCCACATCGTCGGGAGCCGACACCGGTTCCGGCACCAGTTTCCCGCCATTCGCTCCTCCGACCACTACTGTTTTCTTATCCGACATGCCCATTCCAATGTACCGCTAGGTCCAAGTTTCAAAGCTTCAAGGTTGCAGAGTTTCAAGGTTCAATCGGGTCGACTCACACTTTGAAACCTTGAAAGTCTGCAACCTTGAAACCTGGCTCTTAATGCACGTTCGCTCCCAAGGTGAAGATCGGCATATACAGAGAAATCAAGATGCCGCCGACAAACACCGCCATGATGATCAGGATCAACGGCTCAATCAGCGCCATCGCTGCTCCCAGCGCCGTCTGCACGTCTTCTTCGTAAAATTCCGCCACCGAAGCCAGCATCGCCGGCAGCGCGCCGGTCGATTCTCCGACTTCCAGCATTTCCACCGCGAGATCGGGAAACAATTTTTGCGTCTCCAGCGCGTTCGCCAGGCTCTGCCCTTCTTTCACGCGCTCCGCGGCGGCGTTGACTCCGTTCAGCATTTGCCGGCTGCTGAGCGATTCCGCGGCGGTTTCCATCGCCGGAACCAAAGGCAGGCCGCCTTGCAGCAGCGTCGCCAGAATGCGCGAGAAATTCGCTACCTGGTACTTCATGCGAATTTCCCCGATCAGCGGCAGCGACAGGAGGAAATGATCGACGCGTTCGGCGCCGCGATCGCTCCGTTTCCAGCGCAGCAACAGCACCACGCCCGCGACCAAAACCAACGCCACAATCCACCCGTATTTCTGCGCGTTCAGGCCCAGCGACAGCATGAACACGGTAATCGGAGGCAGTTCGGCTCCCAGATTGTTGAACAGGTCGGCAAATTTCGGCACCACGAAGGTGATCAGAAAGATCAGCATCAGCGTCACCACCGAGACCAGCAGCGCCGGATAGACCAGCGACACGAGCAGCTTCTTGCGGAATGTCTGCACCATCCGCTGATACGTGATGTAGCGGCCGAGAACCTCTTCCATGTTGCCGCTCTTCTCGCCCGCCAGCAGCGTAGTCGTGTACATCTTCGGAAACACCTGCTGCGCCGCAAAAGCGTCCGACAGCAACTCGCCGCCTTTGACCCGCTCGCGCACGTTTTCCAGTTGCTTCAGCAGCGACTTGTCGCGCTGCCGCTTGATCAGAAGATCGAGCGAGGTCAGGATGGGCAGGCCGGCTTTGATGAGGGTCAAAAACTGCTGATTGAAAATCAGAAATGTGGCCTGCCGCAGCTTGCCCTGCCGCCCAAACTTGCCCCCGCTGGCGCTGAGCAGGGTTCGGGGTTTAACCCAGTAAACCAGGTACCCCTGCTGCACGAACCGGTCGTGCACTTCGGCTTCGGAATAGCCTTGCTCCACCTGCTGCCGCAGATGGCCCTGTTCGTCGGCGACTTTGACTAGGAATTCCGCCATTGGCTATCGTCTTCCGAGCTTCCGTTGTGGAGCATTGCTGGGTGTATGGTCTAAGTGTAACATTCTGTTCCCAAAGCTCTTACCGCATCCTGTCCGGCCGTGTGGTACGCAAGTAACCGAACCGTTTCGTATCGGGGCATCGCTTTAGCGATGCCGAGACATCGTCGCCAAAGGCCCCTTTAGGGGCTGGCCATCGGCATTGCGCTACGGCCCCAACTCGCCTTCCACCGTCTCCACTCCCGCCGGAGGCGTGAACTTGAACGAACTGTCGCTCATCTCGCCGTTCTCCTTCCACCGGGCAAATCGGAACTCCGTGCTCCCGCCATCCGCGTCCATCAAAACGATGCGCACAATCTGGTCGGACGGCGTGATCTCCAGCAGCACCTCGCTCCCCGTGCCCGCCCCGCTCGGCGAAACGACGCCTTTTGGAACCCCGCGCAAAACAGTGTCACCCGGCGCCAGCGGCGATTGATCCACAGCTTTCGAAAGTCCGCGTAATTCATTCTCCAGCTTGGTTTTACCGAGCAAGAAGGCCATTGGAGAATGCACGTCGTCCAACTGCTTTAGAGTCGTTTTTCTAAGCTGCCGTTCCGCCGGCTGGTAAAACCACACAGATTCGCCGTCGCTAATAAACAGCTTCTCTTTCGGAGAACGGTATTCCCAGCGCATCTTGCGCGGCTTTTTCAGCCATAAAGTCCCCGATTCCACCCGGTCTGGACCATCGCCATGGTAGATTTCGGTGAAGTCCGATTGCAGGCTGCGGAGATGGTTGTAGTGGGCGTCAACGGCGCGGGCGAGTTGATTGATATCGACACTCTGGGCCCGCGCAGGAGTGGCGAAGGTGATAACCAGCGGCCAACAGAGCATCCAACAAACGCAGCGGCAATTCAACTTTGGTTTCCCCTAGTCGATTTTAGCGCGATGCGGTCGCGTACGCGGTCAAACGATGGAGGGGGCAGCCGATGGCGTTTTTGGGCATCGCTCCGCGAAGTGTCGTGACGACCTGCTCGACGGTCCGGTTGGCGGTATCAATCACGATATGGTCACGGTTCCATGGGCGGTAGTCGCGTGAGGCTACGTCTTGCCAGGTAAGGGATCGCGATCCGGGAACGCCGGATATGCGCGTTTCCACCCGATGCCGATGTTCTTTGGTGTCTGAACAGATGACCTCGATTTCAACGGCAGATACCTGGGCACGGTTCGCGACTTCGACCCACGCATCGCGGGAAAGCGGAATAGGATTCACTGAGTCTGCAATCACTGTCCTGCCGATCCGGAGATTGTCCGCGGCAACTGCGTTGCCCACACGATAGCCAGCATCGTCGATTGATGAGCTGAGTACCCCTGAATCCAAAATCGCCTCTTCGATAGAATCGATACGCACATGAACTGCACGTAGCTGGCGGGCGAGTTCTCGCGCGATGGTCGTCTTTCCAGTACCCGGCAGGCCGCCAAGGATGATGAGCATAGTTGGTTGCCATTATATTCGTGGCTCCATCGCTCCTTCGATAAAGCGTAGAGTGCTCTCATGCCCGCACCCGCAAATCAAGAGACCTTTGACGAGATTGTCGAGTGGGCCTATAGCACTCTGCCGCAGAAGGTCAAAGACCAGCCCGACTTCCCCGGCATTCAAGTCGCCGAAGAGCCTCCTGCGGACGTCTTGAAGAAAAAGAACTGGCCGCGCGGAACGGAAATGTTGGGATGCTACAGCGGCGTGGTCAGGACCAAACAGTCGCACATGCAGATGAAGGTCGCCACCGATTTGATCTTTGTTTTTCGCGGCCCAATTCTGCGCTGTTCAAGAGGAAACTTGCGGGCCGAAGTGAAACGAGTGGTCTGGCATGAAGTCGCCCACTGGCTCGGCTATGAAACGGAGGAGCAAGTGCAGGCCTTGGGTCTATAAACGAGGATCTCTAGCATTCCGCCGCCGGGTTCACTATCGTGGTTCACCATCTTGGTTCGCTATAGGGAATTTCGGTATAGCGAATAGTACGGCGTTGATCCCGCCTTTTCCAGAAAAGGCGACGCTGCCAGCGCAGGCTCGAGCAGCGGATTGTGATAGACGATCCAAACCGCGCGCGGAGAGTGCGCCAAAGATTTTTCCAAACGCTCAATCAGTTGGCGCAGAGGGGCTTCGGGCAGCGGGTTGAAGAGGTAAAGCACCAACGGCTCGTCAGGCAGTTCGAAGTCGCGCGCATCGACGCACACTGCCTGAATTTCTGAGCATTGCTGGGTTGGGCTTTTGTAGGCTTGAATATTCTCCTGGGCGGCGCGGTCAAGTTCGGGAAGGATCTCCACGCCCACAATTTTGCGAAACGGATACTCCGAGGCCATCAGGAGCGTTCGTCCCTTGCCGGAACCGAGATCGATAAACGTAAATGTATCGAACGCGATGGGCAGACTTGCCATCATCTCGTGAAACAAAACTGGCTCGGTTGGCTGATACGGAGAATGAAAGCAGCCCAGCAAACGTGCTTGCCAGCCCACTGTTCCGCTGGTCGTGTTGACGCGATGCTCCCAGTCGTAGTCCATGTCTCCGTAGCGGCTGCGTCGGCGTTCGGGAGTGGAGTCGCGCACAAAGCCCCACAGATTGCGCGCCAGCAGGGAAGCGGCGCCGGTCAGACCGTTGGCGTCTGCCTGCTCGCGCCACCAGTTGCGGAGCCCGCTCCAGAATTGTTGGGGGAAACTTGAAGACACGCAAGGATGCTAACAAGGAGAGGCGCTGTTAGCCATTAGCTCTTGGCCTTTAGCTAAAAGCTAAGAGCTAAGAGCTAAAGAGCCAAGCCGCGGTGCTACTTCGAATCCGCCTTCGCGGCCGCTTGGGGCTCACGCGGCGGTTGCGGAGGTTCCGCGCCCGGAGGAAGACCTTTGGTGATGAAGTAGATTTGTTCCGGGTGTTGCACTTCGATTCGCCCATCCGCCATCAGATGGTAAGGATATCCCGTGGGATCGGTCGGCGTCCCACGAATAAAACCGGCGCGCTCCAGATCGCTCATGCTGGTGGGGAGCCGCCCGGACTGGTCGCGGTACTTTTCGACAACACGCTCCAACTGCGTTACCTCTTCATCGACCTGAAGGGCGAGCAAGTGTTCGACGGCGTTCTGGCGGATGCGCGCTTCCTTGGTGCTCTGGTAGGTGGTTACCCACAGCATGCGCGCTGTATCGAATTCGCCGGCATGCTGCGCCATCCGCGCCGCCAGGATGGGCATGAACTCGTTGGTGACGGGAAGCGCGGCTCCGCGCTTAAACGCATCGGCCGCCTTGGCGTAGTCCTTCAACTCGGTGTAGTACAGAAATCCCAGGTTGTAATAGAGCCGCCACTGGTCGGGATTGTGTTCGATTCCATATTGCATCAGCGCGAGGGCCGCGCCCGGCAAGCCCGCGCCGCTGGGCGGCTTCGGCGCCAGAAAATTTGCTCCGAACTGGTACGCGGGCAAGAGCTTCGGATCGAGTTCGGTGGTGACTTCGAGCAGCGGAGCCAGCAGGCGAAAATCGCCCGAACCGCTGTGATGCTGTTCGCCGAAGTACTGCACCGCGCGTGTCCAATAAATGTCGGCCAGCAGACCGGTATAGCCGAGACTCAACCGACGCAGCACCTTGGAAGAGCGCAGATACAGCGCTTCCTGAGCTGCGGAATTGCTCCGCTGGTGGTCAATCACAAAGAGCGACGCCATGGCTCCAGCCATGGAACAAAGCAGGACCGCGATGGCCACCAGATTCACCCGCCGGGTTGCGCTCATTTCAGGTTCCGCCGCTGGAAGATCAGCACCGCTCCCGAGACGGCCATTGCCGAATACAGCAGCGCGTAGAGGGTGTTGTACAAGATCAGGCTGCCTGGTACCGGATCGCCGTGGGCCACCAGGTTGATGACGTTCAAGGCGGAAAAATTCGGCACCAGATAGGCGATGGCCGTCGCTAGCCAGCCGCCCGCTCCGTGTGTGATTCGGGCAAAGCCGCGCAGATCGTCGGCCAGACTGCCGATGACGAACAGGGCGAAGGTGAAGACTGCGGACATCAGAGGCGTGGAGAAGGACGAGAAGAACAGGGCCAGCGCACACACGATCAGAAATTGCAGCACAATAAAGTACAGCGCGGCCAGCACCCAGACATCCATTTTTTCGAACTTGTGCGCCACATACAACAGCGCCAGAAACACGCCGAGCGCCATGAAGAACGTGTTGACCACAAGCGTTCCTGTGAGTCCGAAGAACTTGCCCACCACGAACTCCCAGCGGCGAACCGGCCGCGAGAGCACCGTGTACAGCGTGCGTCTTTCGATCTCCTTCGAAACCAGTCCGATGCCGATGAAGATGGCGATGACCACGCCAAACAGCGAGACCGCCGTCAGGCCCAGGTTCACGACGACCAGGCGCTCGATGTCGATCGAAATCTCTCCCACCAAAATCGACGCCCCGGAGAGTAGCACCGCGAAGGCGATCAGGTTGTAGAGCACCCGGTCGCGCACCGCTTCGCGAAACGTGTTGAAGGCGATACAGACGATTCTTGAATTCACGCTCCCGCCCCCTTGCGATCCGCTTCTTCCCGTCCCGCTTCTGTCGCGTCTGGGCTCGGGCTCAGTTTCTGGATGTAGTACTCTTCGAGCGAACTGCGTACCGGCGTCAGCGAAATCAGTTTGATGCGCTCGCGCCGCAACACGTCGAGCGCCGCCTCTTGCTGCGCTTCCGGTAATACCGCGTTTACCATGTCGCCGCTGATGCGCGCTTCGGCTCCGAGGCCGGTTAAAGCCAGTGGCACTTTTTGTTCCGGCGCGTAAAAGACAATCTCGACCTTGCCTTGCTTTCCGGAGGTCAATTCCGCCACCGCCCCGACACCGCGTAATTCCCCCTGGTGAATGACACCCACGCGGTCGCAAAGCGCCTCCGCGTCCGAAAGAATGTGGGTCGAAAAGAACACCGTTTTACCTTCCGACCGCAGTTGCTGAATCAGATCCCGAACCTCGCGACGGCCCATTGGGTCCAAGCCTGACATCGGTTCGTCCAGAAACACCAGCTTGGGGTCGTGCAGGATGGCCTGCGCCAGGCCCACCCGCTGCAACATGCCCTTGGAAAACTTCCGCAATTGCATCCCCGCCGAATCGCTCAATCCCACCCGCGCCAGCATCTGCTCCACCCGCGCCGAGCGCCCTTTGGCCGGAACGCCCGAAAGCTGCGCGTAATAATTGAGCAGTTCGCGCGCGCTCAGGTGGTCGTAAAAATAGGGTTGCTCGGGGAGGAATCCAATCTGCGATTTCACGCGCGGATCGTCCATCGCGCACCCGAGCAGGCGTGCCGTTCCCGCGGTTGGGAACACCAGCCCCATCAGAAGTTTCAGGGTTGTGGTCTTGCCCGCGCCGTTGGGGCCGAGGAAGCCGAAGACCTCTCCCTCCTCTATGGTCAGGCGAAGGGGGCGCAGCGCCAGTCTTGGACGCTTGCGCCAGAATCCGACGAGGTAGCTTTTTTCCAAATCGAGAATTTCAATCGCTGCCATGGCTATGGGTGCAATGCCCGGTTGTTCCTTGTGGGGCTGGGTTTTGGAATGTGATGAACAAATTATAAGCAATGCTTGGGCACGGTAGAGGTAGGTAACAGAAGGGAGGGTTACGAAGGTAAACCGCTGGCGGGAGCCGGAAGCGGGTCGGTGAGTCCTATGCCGCCCGTGCGTTAGTTGTGAGGAGCGACCGTACTATCGCAGGTCGCGATTGTGGTGGTGCTGGAGCGAATGACCGCATCGGCAAAGGAACAGAAGTAGTTCATGCCGGAATAGTTCCACGTAGTTGGGCTAGCGATAACGTTGTAGGTTGAGTTCGGGGTGCCGGTTACATTGGTCAGTGTGAAATTGTACCCGCTCCTTTGGCCGGTCGCCAGCACCGTATCGATGAGGCAGGCGCCCGTGGAACTCGGGGGCGAGCAACTGGTACCAGACAGAGCCGTCAGCGTGCTGGCATAACCCACCGTCGGATACGTTGAATTGTACGAGATCTGCGCCGAATTCAAGGTTCGGAGCGAAGCCACGGCGGACGATTCGTTGGCCGCGATGCGCGAACGCAGAAAGCTGGGTACCGCAACCGCCGCAATGATCAGAATGATGGCCACTACGATTAACAGTTCAATGAGCGAAAATCCCTTGTTGGTTCGCATTGCATCTTCCTCATTCCGGTTTGGCCCTACCGGACTCTTCAAGAACAACTGTTGCACTTTGGCTGCCGCAGTCGGCTCTATGCTGACCAAGAGTAAGTCCTTCGGAATGCAGCGCGAGTGTGCGGCCGAGTCCCTCGCACGCCTGTTTTCTCTGGTCAAGGGGCATCGGAAATGACAATTTGTGTCACTCGATCTATGGCTGGCGGAGAGCCTTTTTCAGCCGCAACAAGAAACGCCAGGCAAAAAGAAAAAAAGCAGAGGATTGCTCCTCTGCGTTTTCTGGCTGGTACCCTCCCCCAGGTACGTTGCCAAACTCAATTCTTATTGCAGCGGCGACACGCTGGTGGTGCAAGTGCCCGGGGCCGTCGTGCTGACTCGAATCACGGCGTCAGCCAGCGAACAGAAGTAGCGGACGCCCGTCTGGTTCGGAGTCAATGGCGAGGCGATGAAATTGTAGGTTTCATTCGGGGTTCCAGCAGTGCCCGTCAGCTGGAACGAATATCCGCTCTTGGTGCCGGATGCCAGCGTCTCGTCGATGTAGCACGCGTTCGCGCTTCCCGGCGGCGCGCAACTGGTTCCACGGAGGGCGCCGAGGGTGGTCGCGAATCCCACGGTCGGAAAAGCGGGGTCATACGAAATCTGCGCCGTATTCAAGGTCCTTAGCGAAGCCACCGCCGAAGACTCGTTCGCCGAAATTCTTGCCCGCAGCAGGTTCGGGATCGCGATGGCCGCGATAATCAGAATGATGGCCACCACAATCAGCAACTCGATCAGCGAAAACCCTTTGTTTTTCTTCTTCATGGATGAGCTCCAACCCGCCTCAGTACTGGGATTGACAATAATGGCCGTCTACGTCGTTGCAGTTCATGAGCCGTTCTTCGGGGCTTCGCCAAAGGTAACCCTCCGAAGGCTCCGACCTGAGATTTGTCAGGGAATCTAGATGCGGATTGTGTTTGGGATGCGGTTTGCGAGCCGTGCCGCGGGCGCGGGAATGACATTTTTTGTAGTAGCGTGAGTGTCGCACTGCCAAATTGTGGCAGTTGCTAATGAAGTGTTGGGCGCGAGAGCGCAAACCCAAACCAAAATAAAAAAGCAGAGGATTTCTCCTCTGCTTCTTTCCGGCTGGTACCCTCCCCCAGGTACTTTGCCAAATTCAAACTTACTGGAGCGGGGTCTCGGTTCCGACGCACTGCGCGCCGGCGGTGCTGACGCGGATGACAGCATCCGCGATCGAGCAGAAGTAGCGCACGCCCGTCTGGTTGGCAGTCAACGGGTTGGCGTTCGCCGAGTAGGTGGAAGCCGGCGTGCCGGTGACGTTGGCCAGAACGAACGTATAGCCGCTCTTGGTACCCGAGGAGAGCGTGGTATCGATCAGG
>Ga0116133_1000130_pt1 | contig 21966 bp, 17 predicted proteins | sample June2015DPH_19_2_FD_89736 | JGI IMG/M metagenome (GOLD analysis project Ga0116133, IMG submission 89736) | Peatland microbial communities from SPRUCE experiment site at the Marcell Experimental Forest, Minnesota, USA - June2015DPH_19_10 | ecosystem: Environmental > Terrestrial > Soil > Wetlands...
ACATAGTCCACCATCACCCGCTCTTGCGGCGTGATGGGTGCGGTCGTGTAATCCTTTTCCAGCGCCTCCACCAGGTCTTGATCCAGCGTCACCCTACGCAGAAACTCTGCGTGTGACTCGATTCAATACACGCACCGGTTGGTCACCGAGACCATGGTCGCAATCATCTCATGCTGCCGCCGGCTCAGCGGCAGCTCCGGCGACATCAGCGCCCCAAACGTTCCGAATGCGTGATACAGCGCTTCCGGAATCAGCGAGTGCGACCCCACAATCGTCGACCCGCCCGACTCATCCGGATGCACCGGCGTGGCATACTCCACGGGGTACAACGCGCGCTGCCCCTCCATCGCCTTCAGCAGTTTCTCGTCGGCCTCCGACCTCGGTATGGTTCGAATCCAAGTCATAACAGAGATTGTTCCTTCCCTCGGGTTCCCCTGCGGTTTCGCCTGAAAGAGTACACTGCCGCACAACCCTGCCCCATAGCGTATTTGGACTAGCGATCTGCAGGGGAAAGCCCCATCCAACCACTTTCCCCCATCCTTTCTATAGAGCCAAACGCGGCCTCCCCGCCCGTTCCACCCCCTGATTCCCTTGGTAACCCATTCGTACACTCCCTTTTGGTAACCCTTGGTAACCATACGCATACCCCCTTCCAGCCGTACAATTGGCCTTGTCCGATAGGCCAGGTCTCCGAACAGGAGATTGGCCACGTGACACGTTCCCAGGGGCAACACTTCCCAGGACGCGTCATCAGTTTCTCCGTACAGGCTTTCTTGGTTCAGGCTTTCTCGGTTCATACCAGGGGCTGGAGTTAGTACTCTTATGGCGTTCGGTTTCGGGTTCAACAAACAGAAGGTTCTCAGCGCTGCGGAGAAGTATGTCCAGCAGGGCAAGATGCAAAATGCCATCGCTGAGTACGAGAAAGTCCTCAAGGCCGATCCCAAGGACCTCACCGTCACCAACACCGTTGGCGACCTTTACTCTCGCCTGGGAGAAGTCGAAAAAGCTACCGAAGCCTTCAAGATTGTAGGCGATGCCTATGCCACCCAGGGTTTCACGGTCAAGGCCATCGCCATGTACAAGAAGATCAGCAAGCTCAAGCCTTCGCTCGAGAGCGTGCTGAAGCTGGCCGAGCTCTACACCCAACAGGGACTCTTCAATGATGCCCGCGCCCAATACCTGCAGGTTGCCGAAGAATTCCTGAAATCCGGCGAACTCGATAACGCCGTCCGCATCTTCCAGAAGATTCTGGAAATGGATCCGGAAAACACCGCCATGCGTGTCCGCCTGGCGGAGGTCTACATCCGCCTGGGTAAGAAAACTGAAGCCTGGCAGATTTTCTCCGCCGTCGCCGAGACCTTGCGCTCCAAGGGCTCGCTGAGCGCCGCCGAAGAAGTCCTCCAGCGCATGCTCACTCTCGATCCCGGCAACGGCTACGCGCTCCTCATGCAGGCCCGCAATCTGCTCGAGGCTGGCGACGCCGAAGCGGCCATCGAGTCGTTCCAGAAAGTCTCCGATCTCGATTCCAATCCTGACGGCCTCCGCGATCTGCTCAAGGCTTATCTAAAAACGGGCCGCCTCTCGGATGCTGGCACTCTTGCCAGCAAGCTCCTCACCGTCCACAACGACCTTGCCGCCATCTCCACCTTCGCCGATGCCCTCATGCAGGCCGGCCAGTACGAGAACGCGCTCCAGGTATATGACCAGCACGCCGAGCGCCTGCTGGCGGAAGACTCCGACAGAGTTCTTAAGAATCTCCATTCCATCATCGGGCATGTGCGGGACAATCCCGCTTCGCTCGAAAAACTTCTCGAGCTGTTCCAGAAAGCCGGAGAATCCACTCACCTTAGCGAAGTCATCGAATTGCTGGCTCACGCTTCGGTCCAGGCGGGCGACCTGCCCCGCGCCCGCGATCTGTATCAAAAGCTCGCCACCGTGGAGCCCGGCAATCCCCTGCACATGAACAACTATCAGCAGGTGGTCAGCCAGCTCGGCGGCCCTGCTGCCTCCAAGCTCATTTCCGCGGAAGAAGCCGCCGTCATGATCGACGAGCTGGAAGCGACCGCTCCTTCTATCCACCAGCACTATTCCGATGCCGTGGCCCTGGCGGTTCGCTCCGCTCTCACCGACGCTGAACTTTTCATTTCCTACAACATGCCCGCCAAGGCTCTGGGCCCTCTTATGGCCGCCCTGCCTCAGGCGCCCACGGACCTGCGCCTAAACCAGCGTCTTGCCGCTCTGCACACCCGCGCGGAACGTTTCGCCGAGGCCGCAGTCTGCTGCCGCACTTTGCAGAACATTTATTCGGAAGCGGACTACCCCGAAGAAGCTACTCGCTACGGTGAACTCGCAGATCGCTACGAAGACCGTTCCACCGTTTCCCCTGTCCCCGACTCGGCCGTCGACGACGCAGCTTCCCCGGCAGAACCAGCCCACGAAGAGATTCCAGTTGAGGCCGCCGCCGCTGCTCCCTGGCCCGCCGCCCAGCCCTCAGAAGACCTCGAATTCGCCATCGTCAACGATCAGGATCAAGATCAAGAAACGGCTCAGGATCAGGATAAAGACCAGGATCACCACCACGCGCCAGCCGTCGCCGATTCTTATCGGGCTCCCGCAGAGATCGATCTCTCCTCCGAGTGGGACGACGATTCCATCACTATCGATGCCGACACTCCGCCCGACCCCGCCGCGGAAGTCGAGAGCCCGGGCGCCGTCGGCCACCACCACGTGCCCGCCGCCAAGCTCAACCAGAAAGCCGCAGAAGAGGTCGACCCCGAAAAGATCAACGAAACCATCGAAGAGGTCCGTTTCTACCTCGAACATGGCATGCCCGAGCAGGCCTCCACCGCTTTCGAAAAGCTTCAAGCTCTCACCAGCGACCAGGCTACCTTGGAAACCCTTCGGGCTGAAATCGAAGCCGCTTCGCAACCGGCCTCCGCCGTGGAAGAAGTGCCGACGATCGAAGCCGTCTCTGAATTTGCCACCGACGAGTCTTCTGCCGAATTCACCATCGACGAAATTCCCGCCGCTGCCGACGAATCCGCAGCCGTCGCCGAGCAACCTTCTCCTGAACCGCAACCCGTCGCGGAAGTGCATGCTCCGCCAGCGTTACAGGCCGAGCCGACTGTAGTTGAACCTCCTGTGACCGAGCCTCCCATGATCGAGGCTCCCATCGCGCCAGCACCCGGCGTCCTTCAGGAGTTCGTTACCGATCTTGAGTCTTCGCTGGGCGAGAACTTCCTTCCTGGGGCGATTCCGCATGAAGCCGAACCTCCAGTCGAACATGCCTCGACTCATGCCTCTAACCCAGATTTTGAGCTCCAATCGGACGAAGCCCATCCCGGCCATGTCCCCGAACTTGAGCCGATAGGCAACGCCGCACCCACTTCCTTCGGTGTGCCCCAGGCCGAACCCATGGGTGAGTTTGTCGCCGATCTCGAAGCTTCTCTGGGTGACGACTTCCTCAAGGATGCTCCAGTCGCCGAAACTGAAGCCGCGACGCCGACTCAGCCCGTCCAGATCGAGGCCCCGGTCGCCTCGGCCCCGCCGCAGCATTGGCCCGTGCCCGCGCCTGCTCCGCCGGTCGCCGCTCCTGTTGCCGCCGCCAGCGCCGCAGCCGCCTCGGCATCTTCCAGTACCCCGGCACTTTCATCGCGAGCTTCGGCGCCAATACCGCAGCCTGCGCCGGTACCTGGAACTCTCAAGCCTCAGATTTCTCCAGTCATTCCCAGCGCACCAACCGCCGCTGGCAAGTCTTCTCCCTTTGCCGAGGACGCCGGGGTGGATCTCGCCGAAATGTTCGGCGAGCTCAAACACGATCTCGAAGCCGGCTCCTCCACCACCGAAGAAGACCCCGAGACCCATTACAATCTCGGCATCGCCTTCCGCGAAATGGGCCTGCTCGATGAAGCGATTGGTGAGCTGCAGAAAACCTGCCAGGCCGTCGATCGCGGACATCCTTTCCCGCTGGTTATGCAGACTTATACCTGGCTCGCCCAGTGCTTCCTCGATAAGGGCATTCCCGAGGCGGCTATTCGCTGGTACGACAAGGCTCTTCACGCCCCCGGCATCGACGAAGAAACCCGCACCGCTCTTCACTATGAACTCGCTGCCGCCTACGAGACCGCAGGCGACAGACCCTCCGCCCTCAAGCACTTCATGGAGGTTTACGGCCGCAACATCGATTATCGCGATGTCGCCGAGCGCATTAAGCCCTTGAAGTCGTAGAATAGCCCGATGGGTTTTGTCCCTCAAACATTTTTCCCCGGCCAGCCTCGTTATCTCGAGCGAGGGTGCCATCAAGAGCGAGCTTGTCATCCCGAGCGGAGCGAGGGATCGTGGTTTCCGCCCGCGCAACTTATTTTGCCGATGCAGCGGAGCGCCCAGTGACAGCCGATCCTAAATTGCCGGTCGAAAACGGTCCCGCCGCGCCTCCCCGGCCTGCTTCTGCGCAGAACGAAACCGTCACCACGCTCCTTGACCCGACAACGGTCGTCGCGCCCAAGCCTCACACCGGCTTGCAACTCTTGCTGCACCGCACTTCCGTCTTCCTTTTCGTGCTGATCAGCGCCGTCGCCGGCGTCCTGCTCGTGATCCTCCCCTGGACTCCTGAGTGGACCGACAATTATCTTCTCCTTTCGTTTCCCTGGCTTCGTACCTTGGTCTCAGCCGGTTTTTTTCGCGGCCTGTGCAGCGGCTTGGGATTGCTCGACATCTGGATCGGCTTCTGGGAAGCCCTCCACTATCACGACCACCAATAGCTTCGCAGCAGCCGGGCAGCCCGTTACCAAGCCGCCCCTGAATTTCATAACACCGGATCTAAGAACGCCGATTGTTAGAACGTGAGCCTCCTACATGACCGACAAGCTCAACCCCGCACTCCTGGCCTACAAGAACGAACCCTTCCTCAGCAGTCCCGACGGCCGCATTCTCCGTATTCTGGCCGAATATCAGGAACCGCTCGCCCGCTTTCGCCGCGAGCAGATCCAGGACACCGTCGTCTTCTTCGGCTCGGCCCGCTTTCAGGGAGCCGACGCCGCCCGCAAGAATCTAGCCGCCCTCGAAAAGAATGACGCGCAAGCTCCCGCCTCACAACGCGACCAGAAACTGAAGGATGCCCTCGCCGCCGTCGACATGGCTCGCTACTACGAAGACGCGCGCCGCCTGGCCCACATGCTCACCGAGTGGTCCATTCAAATTCCCGCCCGCCGCCGCCGCTTCGTCGTCACCACCGGCGGTGGTCCCGGCATCATGGAAGCCGCCAACCTAGGCGCCCACGAGGCCGGAGGCAAAACCATCGGCCTCAATATCAATCTCCCGTTCGAGCAATACCCCAATCCCTATATCACGCCCTCGCTCAACTTCGAGTTCCATTATTTCTTCATGCGCAAGTTCTGGTTCGCCTATCTCGCCAAGGCCCTGGTGATTTTTCCTGGCGGGTTCGGCACCATCGATGAACTCTTCGAGATTCTCACCCTCGCTCAGACTGACAAACTCGCCAAGAAAATTCTCGTCGTCATTTACGGCAGCGAATATTGGCACCGCATCATGAACTTTCAGGCCTTCGTCGACGCCGGCACCGTTTCCGCGGAGGACCTCAACCTGTTCAAGTTCGTCGATACTCCGGAAGACGCCTTCTCCTTCCTCCGCGAAGGCCTAACCGAGCATCACCTCGGCGGCCCACCCAAGAAGGAAAAAGAGCAGGAAGTCCTCCCCGAAATCGCCAAGACGAGACCGTAGCCGAGACGAAGCGCAGCAAGAGCTCTGTAGCTTCACTCTGTGAACCTCTGTGCTCCCTGTGTTGAAGAATTTAGGAAACCACTCCCCGGCCCGCCTCCACCTTCTTGCTCTAAACTGAGAGCTGAAAACTGATGGCTGAAAGCTTGCTCCTCTACTACATCACCGACCGCACCGCCTTCCCCGGCGATGAAGCCATGCGCCGCCACCGTCTCCTCGAAAAAATCGCCGAAGCCGCGCGTCACGGCGTCGACTACATCCAGCTCCGCGAAAAAGACCTGTCCACCGGCGAACTCGAGTCACTAGCCCGCGAAGCCATCCGCATCATCGGTCAGGCAGGAAAACTAGCCACTAGCCACCGGCCACTGACCACTGCCCTGTTGATCAACTCCCGCACCGACGTCGCCCTGGCCACCGCCGCTGCCGGCGTTCACCTTCCCGCCAACGACGTTTCCCCCGCCGAAGTTCGGGCAGCATGGCAGGGCAGGAGTGGCGCGCGCGCCATCACCCACGAGATCTCACCCCAAACTCCGCTGGTAGCCGTCTCCTGTCACTCCCCGGAAGAAGTAACTCAAGCTGCCTCCAACTCCGCCACCTTCGCCGTCTTCGCTCCCGTTTTCGAAAAAAAGGACACGCCTGCCGCCCACCCCACCGGCCTCGACGCTCTTCATCAAGCCTGCCGGGCCAAGATTCCGGTGCTCGCGCTGGGAGGAGTAACTCTGCAAAACGCCGAGTCCTGCCTGCAAGCCGGCGCAGCCGGCATCGCCGCCATCCGCCTCTTCCAGGAAAACGACATCGCTACCGTCATTCACCAACTGCGCGGACACTAGCCGATCGCTTTTGTGGAGTTGTTTGCTTTTGGGTGGTTGTTTGCTTTGGGTGGCGCAGCGCTTTCAGCGCTGCGATCATGACTTATCTCATGAAAGGTGGGCTTTAGCCCCAAAGGTGCGGATCATCACCCCGTCCACTTCGTCCCCGTCTTAAGAACGTCCATCACTTTGGACAGAGCTACCACGCCTGCTTCCTTCCCTTCGATCTTTACTTTGAACCGCAGCGTTTCTTTCCCCATCGCGATTCCCCTTCGCCCATGCTGCTAAACTTTAGTGCGACGCTAAATCCTCGGCAAGCAACGCCCCTGACCATGGCGGCTCATCCCCAACCCGGCCCTGCCACTCCAATCGAGCCATCCCTCATCTCCATCCCGGAAGCCTGGTTCCTCATGGGCTCCGCTTCCGGTCAGGATTGCGAACGCCCCGTGCACCGCGTCTCGACCGACGCCTTTCTCCTCGCCGCTACTCAAGTCACCAATGCGGAATATGAACGCTTCGTGAACTCTACTGCCTCTGACCCGCCGCCGTTCTGGCATGACCAGAATTTCAACCAACCGCAACAACCCGTCACCGGCGTCTCCTGGTTCGACGCGCACCGCTACTGCCAGTGGCTTTCGTCGCAAACCGGACGCACCTACCGCCTTCCCACCGAAGCCGAATGGGAGCGCGCCGCGCGCGGCGATCTTCAGCAAACCGATTTCCCCTGGGGCAACGAACCGCCGCAATTTCTCCCCGACTACCCCACCCGTTGGCAGACCGGCCCCGAACCCGTCGCCCGCTACACTCCCAACAACTTCGGGCTCTACAACATTTGCGACAACGTCCACGAGTGGTGCAGCGACTGGTACGATACCAGCTACTATTCCATCTCGCCCGACCGCAATCCCCGCGGCCCCGAGCACGGCCAGCGCAAAGCCTCCCGCGGCGGCTCATGGCGCCATCATGTCAAAGTTTCGCGTTGCTCCTCCCGCTCCAGCATCCCTCCCGACTTCCACTACGCCGACTACGGCTTCCGCGTCGCGTGCGACGTGTAAATTTAGGAATTGAGCGATTTGGTAAATTGGTAATTTGAAATTTGAAACCCTCCAGTCCTGAGGATTTTCAATTACAAAATTACCCGATTACGAAATTACTAAATTCCCAGACGGGAGCAGATACCCATGTTCCGCAACGATCTTCTCCACTCCAAGCGCATCCTCATCACCGGCGGGGGCACCGGACTCGGCAAAGCCATGGCCCACCGCTTCCTCGAACTCGGAGCCTCCGTTTGCATTTGCGGCCGTCGCGAAGACGTCCTCAAGGAAACCGCCGCTGAGCTCTCCGCCGCTACCCAAGGCCTCATCCACGCCCTCCCCTGCGACGTCCGCAATCTGGACGCCGTTGAAGCCATGGTCGATTCCATCTGGAAAAGCGGTCCGATCGATATCCTCGTCAACAACGCCGCTGGCAACTTCATCGCTCGCACTGAGGAACTCTCCTCGCGCGCCTTCGAATCCGTGATCGGCATCGTGCTGCTTGGGACGCTCCACGCCACCATGGCCTGCGGACGCCGCTGGCTGAAAACCAACCACAACGGCACCGTCCTCAGCATCTCCGCCACCTACGCTCCGGTGGGATCGGCCTACGTTGTCCCCTCCGCCATCTCGAAAGCTGGAGTCGAAGCCCTCACTCGCAGTCTTGCCGTCGAATGGGGCAATCGCGGCATCCGCATGAACGCCATCGCGCCCGGCCCCATTCCCACGCAAGGCGCTTTCTCGCGCCTCCTGCCGCGCCCCGAACTCGAGGCGCTCGCACTCAATCGCAATCCCATGCACCGCTTCGGCACCGTGGAGGAGTTGGCAAATCTCGCCGCATTTCTCGTTAGTGACGGCTCCGGCTACATCAACGGAGAAGTCGTCCGCATGGACGGCGGAGAGTTTCTGCAAGGCGCCGGAGAATTCACCGCCCTCGGCCGCGCCCTTACCACCGAAGACTGGGAATCTCTCAAGCCTCGCAAAGCGAAAAGCTAGAATGTACGGCGTGGTTTGAAGGGCGTGAGAAAAGGAAACTAAATGTCCGGATTAGGCGCAGGCCTCTTCGGCTAGGAGCCAGAAGCCAAGCTAGTTGCCGCTCCTGTCCGACGGCTGCACCAGCCACTTCAGCACCATGTTCACCAGGCTGAGTACTATCGCCCCCACAAACGCCGCCACGAATCCATGCACCTGAAATCCCGGTGCCAGCAACACCGACGCCAGTTCCAGCATCAGCGCGTTGATCACCAACCAGAACAGTCCCAGCGTGACCAGCGTCAGCGGAAACGTAAGAATCTTCAGCACCACGCCCACCGTCGCATTAATGAAGCCGATCACCAGCGCCGCAATCAGCGCCGCCACCGGACCGCTGACGGAAATTCCCGGCACCACTCGCGACACGATCCACACCGCCAGCGCACTCAGAACCCAGTTCAGTAGCATCCGCATGTTCGCTCCTTGCGCCACCTCAACTGGTGACGCTCACCACAACGCTTCTCGCAAGACTATACCAAGCCTTCAAAACCCGTGTCCCCGGGTCACAAGTTTTCCAATAATTAACCTTCAGTGCGCCGCCTTTCCAGCCGCCTGCGGTACACTACACAATTCAAACTCGCCTCGCAGGAGAAAACTCCGTATGCCCGAACCCGCTCTGACCGGTTCCGAATTCAAAAAGCAATTGCACCAGGGAATTCCAAAGATGGGCTTGTTCGTTAACTCCCACAGCCCTACCGTGGCAGAACAACTGGCCCATAGCGGCTATGACTGGCTGCTCGTCGATACCCAGCACGGCCCCATGCAAAATGAAAAGCTTTCGGCGATGCTGAGCGGCATCGCCAACGGCGGCGCCAAGTCACTGGTGCGGGTCGGTGCCTATAACGACCGTCCCGGCATCCAGCAGGCGCTCGATCTCGGCGCCGACGGCGTCCTCATTCCCTACATCAACACCGCCGAAGAAGCCCGCCAGGCCGTCAGTTGCACCAAGTACCCCACCGTCGGCACGCGCTCCGTCTATTTTCCGCAGCGCAGCATGAACAAGGCCGGACTCCTCGGCTACGCAGGAAATTTCAACAAAGAAGGCATCATCGCCCTGCAAGTCGAAACCGCTTCCTGCATCGAAAACATCGCCGAAATCGCTGCCGTTCCCGGTGTCGACATTCTCTTCCTCGGCCAGAACGATCTCTGCATGTCCATGGGCCTCTACAACAAGTATGAGTTCCCTCACATGTACACGTCACCCGAGCTAGATGCCGCCACCAGGAAACTGATCGAGCACGCCCGCAAGAACAATGTCATCCTCGGTCTGTTCCTGTTCGGCACTCCGCGAGTCGGTGAATTTCTCGACAAGGGTTTCACCTTCTTCAGCCTGGGCAATGACCTGCACCACCTTCTCACGCAAGTCGGAACCTATGTCAACGACGTCGAGAAAGTATCCCAGGAAAAAGGCAAAACCTGGAAACGCCGCCCCACCGCGCTGTTCTAAAACGTGTGGGTCGGGCACTCTCGTCCGACACTGCCGGCATCACACTCTGCAGATGCGGCTATTTCAAATCGGCCGTCGGCACAACGGTTGGCTAACGACCAACGACTAACGACCGAACACGCGTCCCATGATCCTCACTGATATCGAAACCCGCGCCCTCGGCTCTCTGATCGAAAAAGACATCACGACGCCGGATTATTACCCGCTCTCCCTCAACGCTCTCGTCAACGCTTGCAACCAGAAAAATAATCGCGACCCGGTGATGACGCTCGACGAAGATTCCGTCAGCGACGCCCTCGCTACGCTTCAAGAGAAGCGTCTCGCCGGCCCCGCCACCGGCGCCGACAGCCGCGTCACCAAATACGAGCATCGCCTGCAGGAGGTTTTCAACTTCGATCGCCGCGAGATCGCCATTCTCTGCGTACTTCTGCTCCGCGGCCCGCAAACTCCCGGGGAACTTCGCGGCCGCACCGAACGTATGTATCGCTTCGAGGCCCTCGACGACGTAATCTCCACGCTCGACCGCCTCAGCCAGCGCCAGCCCCCGCTCGCCGCGATCCTCCCACGCCAGCCCGGCACAAAAGAATCGCGTTACATGCAACTCCTCTCCGGCGATGCGCCTCCCGCCGAGCTGGCGCGAATATCCCAGCCCGCGTCGGACCCCGCCCGCTTCTCCGCGACGGACCGCCTCGCGCATCTCGAAAACGAAGTTCTGGAATTAAGGAGGGAGCTCGCCGAGATGCAGCAGCAACTAGCCGCATTCCGCAAGCAGTTCGAGTAACGCAAATCTATCGGCGAGCCCAACCACAGAGAAGATCGCGCAAAGCAATCCTCTGCGTCCTCCATAGTTCATACTTGTTCTCGCCCCGATCAAGAATTCCCACCCCGCAGCTCACTCGCCTGATGTAGCCTAAGGAAAGCATTTCAGGCGCAAGCCCGAAGCCCGAAAGCCAGGAGGTTCCCATGCATCGCCGCGAATTCCTCATTCGCTCCACCACCGCCCTCGGAGCCACTTGGTTTACCGCGCAAAAGCTCAGCTCGCAAAATCTGCTCGCCGCTCTCGCAACTCAACCATCGTTATCAAAGTTCTCAGCCTCCGACACTGTCACTCTCGGCAGCACCGGCATCACCACCAGTCGCCTCGCTATGGGCACCGGCACCGTTGGCTCCGGCCATCATTCCAACCAGACTGCGCTCGGCCTTAAGGGCCTCTCGGATCTCCTTCTCAATGGTTACGATCACGGTCTCCGTTTCTTCGACGCTGCCGACGCTTACGGAAGTCATCCTCACGTCGCCGAAGCACTCAAGCACATTCCTCGCGACAGAGTCACCGTCCTCACCAAGACTTGGGCTCGCGATCCCGCCACCGCCCGCGCCGATCTCGACCGCTTCCGCCGCGAACTCGGCACCGACTACCTCGACGTTTGCCTCATGCACTGCCTCACCGAGCCCGATTGGACCGAGCGTTTCAAAGGCGTGATGGACGTCTTCTCTGAAGCCAAGCAGAAGGGAATCATCCGCGCCCACGGCTGTTCCTGCCACAGCATCGAAGCCCTGCGCGCCGCCGCTAAGTCGCCCTGGGTCGAAGTCGATCTCGCCCGCATCAACCCCATCGGCTCTCACATGGACGCCGACCCGCAAACCGTGGTCAGCGTCCTGCGTGAAATGAAAGCCGCCGGCAAAGCCGTGATCGGCATGAAAATCCTCGGCCAGGGCGACCTGCGCAACCGCCAGTCCGAGGCTTTGCATTACGCCCTCTCCCTCGGCGTTCTTGACGCCTTCACCATCGGCGCCGAAAGCAAGCCCGAACAAGAAGACCTGATCCGCCGCATCGCCGCCGCATAAGTTCGGGCAAGAATAGCCGCTTCGGCGCCGGGCCTCAGCCCTAGACCAAGCCTGCCACGCGTTCCGCGTGTCCCCCTCCCCACACAGTGTCCGCCCCCACACGACCGCACTCAGCTCACACTGCTCTAACCCCCATAAAATCAGCGCCCGGGCCCTTGGCCCATTCCGTGCACCATTCCAATGCGCTGCTCAGCAGCAGGAGGTGACCAACCATGACCCGTATCAACCTGTTTCGCACCGAGACAACTTGCATTACCCCATCAACCCTCGATTCCGTTGCCTGGGGTAAAACCAATCACACGAACACCTGTTTCGATAGCACCACCAGCACCCTCGTCTTCGCCGCGCTCCTGATCGCCTGTTCCTTGGCCGTCGGATGCTCCAGCGACAAGCCCAAACCCGTGAGCTCCACCAGCCAGTCTCCAACCACTCAGCCCATCGCAACCAGTATCGCGCCCAGCGCGGCAATCCCCACTCCGCAGCCCGCCGCCAAGCCCGTGCACAAGAAAGTCGTTCGCAAAGTTCCTGCAACCGTTACCTACACCGACAAAACGTCTGGCTTCTCTTTTGAGTACCCGCGCAAGTACGCTCTCGAGACCGGCACCGCCGCCACCGAGCTCGTTTCTTCCAGTCCGGTCCCCATGGACTTCGTGCAGCCCGGCGGAGTCGCGCTCGCGGCCGTCGCCCTTCCCGAGTCCGTCTATCCCAACTCGGACCTGGCCTCGGCCTTCTTTAACGTCAGCGTGAACAAAACTCTGACAGCCGACCAGTGCGGCGAATTCTCCGTCCCGCAGCCGAATCCCGCAGCCCCGGCCGATCCCGCCGTCCAGGCCACGGCGCAGCTCGCAAAGCCCCCGATCTCCAAATTAATGATCGGCGACATGGAACTTCAGTCCGCCGAAGCCAACGCTGTCCAGGGAACCCGCGAAGAAGTGTCGAAGTACTACCACGTCTTCCAGAACGGCGCCTGCTACGAGTTCGCCCTGAAAATCGCAACCTTCGGACCCGACACTGCGGCCTCGAACGAACCCATCAAGTACATTGATCGCGATGAAGTCTTCCAGCGCCTGGAAAAAATCCTGGCCACGGTCAAGGTGAATCCAATTACCCCTCCCGAAGTCAATGCGGAAGTGAAAAGCAACATCCAACCCACAGCCGCTGAAACCCCAGCTCAGTAGCCACAAAACGGCGCCGGTCATAATCCCATGGCCGGCGCCCCATCCTCTGAATCTCACCCTCCCACGCTCAAGCAACCGGCAAGATGGAAAACCCAATCCTCTTCAGATCTTCCCGAAGCTTTTCAACCGATCGAAACTGCACAGCATGAATCCCCAGATCCCGCGCCGCTTGCACGTTAACCTCCCGATCGTCCACAAAAAGCGTCTCCTCAGGCCTGACCCCGAGCCCTCGCAGCGTATGCTCGTAGATGGCGGCGTCCGGCTTGATCAACCGCACTTCCGCCGAAAACGTCTTGAAGTCGAACAACTCCAGCCAATCAAAATTCTCTCGCAGGTAAGTAATCATGGCCGGATGAATATTCGAAAGAAGTCCAGTCTTGATTCCTCCGCGGCGCAGTTCCCTCAGCCAGTTCACCATCAGCACATTCACCTTTCCCCACATCTCAACATCCCACGCGCACACCTGATGCAGTTGTTCGGCATCGATTCCGGCCCCCGCATCCTCCGCCAGCGCCCTCCAATAATCTGCGGCCGTAATATCCCCGCGGTCGAACGCGCCCCGATTCTTCTCCCACAACGGTTGAAATAATTCACGATCGATCCCGAATAGCTTCGCCAAACGATTGAATTCCTCTTCTGTCGGCCGCTGACACAGCACTTCACCATAATCGAGAATTACAGCATTGACTCGCACCTCCCCGCTCCCACCTTCGATTGCCATTCTCATGCCCCCGTTAACAACCGTCATCTAACCTCGAAACGAGTCTCGCAGAGTTCGATCTAGTCGCCGACGGAGGTGTTGATCGCCTTCGGCAATTGCAGCGTCGCCTTCTGCTGAATGTTCGCCGAAGAATCACCTAGCAACAGCTCATAGGTGCCGGCATTCGCATGCCATGAGGCGGTCGCGACATCATAAAAACTAAAGCTGCGTGGATTGAGGTCGACGCTGACATGCTTGGTCTCTCCAGGTTGCAGCATCACCCGTTCAAACTGCTTCAATTCCTTAGCGGGACGCGGAACCGTGGGCGATGCCTCTCCCACATAAAGCTGAGCGACGGTGGCTCCGGCGCGCTTGCCCGTATTCGCAACGTCAAAGCTAACGGAGAAGCGCCCGTCACCGGCAGGCGTGCTCCTCAGATTCGTGAATGCGAACGTCGTGTAGGAAAGCCCGAACCCAAACGGGAACATCGGTTCCACATGGGCGTGCTCGTAACCTCGATAACCCATGAAGATGCCCTCGCGGTAGATGACTTTATTAGTGCCCGCGTCGGGATAGTAACCGTCGTAGCTTGGATTATCGCTCAGCTTCTTTTCCCAACTAATAGGTAGATGTCCCGAGGGATTACTCTCTCCGAACAGCAGCCGAGCCACGGCATTGCCACCTTCTTCGCCGCCATACCACGCGGCGAAGATACCCTGAACCTTGTCCTTCCACGCCGAAATATCGACGCTGCCACCTGAGGTAATCACTACAATGGTCTTCTTGCCCAGCGCTGCGACTTGCTCGATGAGTTGCCGCTGTCCGACGGGAAGCTCAAAGCTTCGGTCCCCTCCCTCGGACTCTGACGATGCGTCGAAGCCGACTGCGAGCACGACGGCGTCGGCCTGAGACGCCATTTCGAGCGCGTCGTTTTCGACGATAGTGCTAAGCGGAGCGATGCCGACGCGCATCCCCGAAGCGGAGGCAAACTGTGTCGAAAGTTGTTCCAGGACGACCTTGTGCGGCCCCTTCGATAGTTCGATGATTGCCTGATTGAGGATCGCCTTCGGCACAACGGAACTGTCGATCACGACGGAATCGTCGACCAGAAGTCGGAACCGACCGTCAGTCTGAGCAAACACAGCAAACTTGCCGTCAGTTTCCGCCGCATAGTAGCCAATCCACTGCCCGCTTGTCGTCGTGCGCACGTAAGGATTGGAATTCTTGTGAGTGGTCAGAGCATTTAGTTCCTGCTCCTCAGGTTCGCGGCGGGTCGAGCCAGGAATCAGCATCAGCTTCTCTACCGCCGTCCCAGTCTCTCCTCCTTGCAGATCGGCATTGGCGAAGGTGGTATGCATCACTCCGGCGATCTCGCCTTGGGCGTCCGTAGTGAATTGTGTTAGCCGGGCCATTTGGTTGACGCTGCGAAGACCGCGCGCATAAAGGACTTTGCTTCCATCACCCAAATAGTTGCTGATGCCGACCAACAGGTTCGCGTTGGCGAAGCTCACCACCTGCCCACTGCCTCCGCCGGTCGTGACGGTCTGGGCTGCCGTCGGCCCAATGACCGCGATCGTCTTGAGCGTTCCCTTATCCAGCGGCAGCGCGTTGTTATTATTTTGCAGCAGCACCGTCCCTTCCAGTGCCGCCTGCAATGAAGCGGCCCTGCCCTGCAGGTTGTAACGCGGTATGCTCGTGTCGAGCGCCGGATGATCCAGCCAGCCAAAGGCGACGGCAACGCGGAGGATCCTTCGCACCTTGTCGTCAAGCTCAGCCTGCGTGATCGTCCCGGCATCGAGTAGCGGAATCAAAGTCTGCCGGTTGTAGTAAACCCCGAAAGGCATCTCGAGATCCAGGCCGCCCTTCACAGCCGCAGCCGTATCGTAAGTCGCGACCCAGTCCGACATGATGATCCCCGGAAAATGCCACTGCTCTTTCGCAACTTCAACGTTGAGGCGATGATTCTGCGTCATGTGCTCTCCGTTGGTGAGATTGTAGGAATCCATAACGGCTCCAACTTTTCCCACCTTGACGGCAGCTTCGAACACCGGCATATAAATCTCTCGCAAGGTGCGCTCATCGATGACCGAGTCCGCATCGTGCCGCAGGTACTCGGAATTATTCCCGAGATAATGCTTGACGGTGGCCGAAACGCCTTCCTTCTGCACGCCTTGGATGTAGCTGACGGCGATCTGACTGGCCAGAAAAGGATCTTCGCCGAAGTATTCGAAGTTGCGCCCATTCATGGGTGCGCGGTAAATGTTGACGCCGGGGCCAAGCAGGAACACTGCTCCGCGCGAGCGGCAATCGCGCCCCAGTTCTTCTCCAATGCGAAGCGCGAGCGGCCTATCCCACGACGCCGCCAACCCAATTCCCGCTGCGTAGGCGATTGTCGGCGCCGGAATGTGAGCTCCCACCGGACCGTCCGCCATCTGGAAGAAGGGAATCTTAAGCCGAGGCACCGGATGAGTGCGAAAGGGTGTATCACCGCTAATGAGATCGATCTTCTCTTCGAGCGTCATCGCGCTCACAAGTTCATTGACACGTCTGTCCACAGCCACGGAGTTGTTGCCCACGAACTGTGCGGAGGCGTGGATACCTGCCAGCAGTAGCCAGCAAGCGAGAATCTTACGGCAGACAACAGAGACGGGGGTGGTTGGCATTGGCATGCTCTCCTAGGGCAAAAATAAATGGTACGACGAAACGGAAACGCGTGCTGAAGCTCTTGCCAAACCCGCAACCGCCAGTTCGTCCCGCGATTCAAGCCCCAAGACTGGTTGGACCTGGAACCGGCTGTGTGAGAAGATTTCGCATGTCATTCGGCGCAGCTCAGTGTTTAAGCCAATCATGAGTTTCAGCCATTCCGTTTTTCATTTCCGGCGTATCGCATGTTTCATAGCAATTCGATTTTTCAGCCTGACGCTATTCCTTCCTGCTGCACTCGCGCAGAGCACTCCGGAAGCCAACCTTCAGGGTCAACAGAGCGGCATGAGCACCGGCGGCGCGCATCCTCCAGTTAAGGACGCCTTGTCGCGTCCCATTACCGCGGGCGGTTTTGTCGACGGCGCGCCAGTCGTCTTCGCCGACATCACGCACGCCGCCGGTCTCGACAAGTTTCACCACCGGTCCGGCACACCAGCAAAGAACACGATTTTGGAAACGCCCGGTTCCGGCGTAGCCCTCCTCGACTACGACAATGACGGCTGGCTCGACATCTATCTCCTGAACGGATCGACTTTCCCCGCGCTAAAGGGCAAAGAGGCGCCGCCGCGGGCGATGTTGTTCCACAACAACCATGACGGTACGTTCACCGACGTCACCGACAAGGCCGGGGTGGCCAATGAGCGCTGGGGTTTTGGCGTGGTGGTCGGCGATTACGATAACGACGGCTGGCCCGATATCTACGTTTCCAATTTCGGCAAGAACCGCCTCTACCACAACAATCACGACGGCACCTTTACCGATGTCGCGGAAAAGGCCGGAGTCACGCTCGGCGGATGGTCGGCGGGCGCCACATGGGGTGATTACGATCGCGATGGCCTCCTCGATCTTTTCGTTCCCGGCTACGTCAAATTCGACCCCGATAATCCCCCCATCCCCGGCAAAGAAGGCCTGCCGCCTGGGTTCTGCCAGTTTCGTGGCATCAACGTGATGTGTGGTCCGCGCGGCTTGCCCGGCGAAAGCGATCATCTGTTTCACAACAATGGCGATGGCACATTTACCGATGTCAGTGTGAAAGCCGGCGTTTCGGATCCCCAGGGTTATTACGGTTTGTCGTCGGTCTTTGTTGACGTGGACGACGACGGTTGGCTCGACCTGGCGGTCGCAAATGATTCCGTGCCGAAATATCTTTACCGCAACAAACACGACGGGACATTTGAAGACATCAGCTATATCTCAGGATTCGCTTTGAATGATGAGGGACGCGAACAGGCGGCCATGGGCATCGCGGTGGGGGATTACAACCGTGACGGGAAAGTCGATTTTTGCATCACGAATTTCTCCGACGACTACAACACCCTGTATCGCAACGACGGAGACGCCAGCTTCACCGACGTAAGCTTTGCCTCCGGCATCGCCAATGTGACCATACCGTTTCTCGGCTGGGGCACCGGTTTTCTCGATTATGACAACGACGGTCTGCTCGATCTTTTCTTCGCCAACGGGCATGTTTATCCCGGCGTGGACAAACACGATTGGGGCACGACCTATGCCCAGCGCCCCCTACTGTTTCGCAATTTGAATGGGTCGAAGTTTGAGGAGGTCGCTCCGGCCACAGGCAGCGGCTTAGCCGTTGTGGTCGCAGCGCGCGGAGCCGCTTTCGGCGATCTGTTCAATGACGGCCACACCGACGTCGTGCTAAACGTCATGGACTCGACACCCGTGCTTCTGCGCAACGTCGTCAAGAATTCGAATCATTGGCTGACCCTGAAGTTGATCGGCGGCCCGAAGAGCCCACGCGATGCCATCGGAGCGAAAGTCTTTGTCACGACCATCGCCATCCGGCAGCGCGCGGACGTTTTCAGCGGCGGCAGCTACGCCTCCAGTTCTGATCAGCGCCTTCACTTCGGACTGGGTGCAGCCACAAGCGTGGACAAAGTGGAGATCCTGTGGCCAGACGGCGCGAAAGAAGAAATCAAAATCCCGTCGGTTGACCGGATCTTTACCATAGCGGAAGGAAAAGGAATTATCGAGCCGTGAAGCGCGTCCGAATAAACGAGACCCGTCGCATTCTCCTGGCGCTACTGCTCTACTTCCTGCTTACTGCTCCGGTTCAGCAGCTCTCTGCACAAGAACACACTGCCCCACCAGCGTCCGTAGCATCCAGTTCCGTTGAAGCCTTTGTCGACGCCACCGAGCGGCTCGGCGTCAACTTCCAATACCGCGCATCGCATACTTCCAGGAAATACCTTCTTGAAACCATGGGAGCGGGCGTCGCGCTATTCGATTACGACAATGATGGACGCCTCGATATTTTTCTTGTAAACGGAGCCCCTCTCAGTGATCCCACTCCAAAAGGGACGGTCCCGCGGAAGACCGATTCGCAATACTGGAATCGCCTCTACCATCAGAAACCGGATGGAACGTTCGAGGACGTTACCGAAAAAGCTGGCCTGCAGGGATCGGGCTACGGAATGGGTGTCGCCGTCGGCGACTTCGACAATGACGGATTCGAGGACCTTTACGTGACCGCCTACGGTGGAAACAAGCTCTACCACAACAACGGCAATGGCACGTTCACCGACGTCACCGAGAAAGCCGGGGTTGCAGGAAGCGGTTGGTCCAGCGGCGCGGCATGGGTGGATGTGGACGGAGACGGGTTCCTGGATCTGGTCGTCCTTCGTTATCTGGATTGGGATTTCGACGATATCTGGTGCGGCGAGCACAAGGAAGGCTATCGAGCTTATTGTCACCCCGATTACTTCAAACCAATTGCTCCACTCGTCTACCACAACAATAAAGATGGGACATTCACCGAAGTCGCACAAAAGCTGGGCTTGGGCAAGCCGGGGAAAGGGCTTGGTGTCGCCATTGCCGACTATGATCGCGACGGCCACGTCGATCTCTTTATCGCCAACGACTCCATGGTCGAGTTCCTTTATCACAACAAGGGCGATGGCACCTTCGAAGATGTTGGGCTCGCCTCCGAAGTTGCGGTCGACGTGGATGGGCGCACCTATGCCGGCATGGGCGCGGATTTCGCCGACTACAATAACGACGGCTGGCCTGACATCGTAGTAACCGACTTGGCAAATCAACGCTATTCTCTCTACCAGAATAACGGCGACGGCTCATTCACCTATGCCAGCCACACCGCCGGAATCGGCCAGATGACGCTGCCCCACTCGGGGTGGGGAGTCCACTTCCTCGATTACGACAACGACGGATGGAAAGACCTTCTCATCGCTCAGGGTCACGATCTCGATACCATCGAACTGAACTATCCCAACCTCCGCTACCGCGAACCCATGCTCCTCGCCCGCAACACCGGGCGTGGGTTCGTCGATGTTTCCGGGCAGTCCGGCAGCGTCTTCCGTCAAGCCTGGGTCTCCCGCGGATTGGCCATCGGTGATCTGGATAATGATGGCCGGCTCGATGCGGTCGTAACCACCAATGATGGGCCGGTTCATATTCTGCACAACGAAATGCCAGCGCGGAACCATTGGATTCTTCTGAGATTGGTTGGGCACAAGAGCAACCGCGACGCGATTGGAGCCGAGGTCACACTGGTGACGCGCTCCGGGCCGCAGTATGCAACGGTTTCAACCGCCGGCAGCTATCTTTCTGCCAGCGATAAGCGTGTACATTTCGGGCTGGGGCAGGAAAGCGTTGCGCAGAAAATCGAGATCCGCTGGCCCAGTGGGATCAGGCAAACGCTCAAAGATGTTCCCGCCGATCAGATTCTTCAGATCGACGAGCCCATCGCCCCTCCCACACCCCTGAAACCATGAACGACCACCCGGCCTTCTAACGGGCTCCGGTCACGGGGCGCGGCGGCGAGTTCTTCACGTATTTGTCAAACCAGCGCAGCATCTCGTAGACAAGCTGTTCGTTCGACTCCATGGCCGTATACCAGTGCGGCTCGTGTGGCAGCATCACCAATCGAGTGATACCGCCGTTGCCTCGAATTGCTTCGTAAAGTTTCTGACCCTGCAGCGGCGTCGTACCGGGATTCGCGTCTTCGGCCCCGTGCACGATGAGCAGTGGCGTCTTCAATTTGTCGGCGAAGAAAAATGGAGAGACTTTCAGATAGACATCCGTTGCTTCCCAAACTGATCGCCGCTCGTTCTGAAAACCGAAAGGCGTGAGCGTCTTGTTATAGGAGCCGCTGGTAGCCACACCGGCGCGGAACAAGTCGGAATGCGCCACCAGATTTGCGGTCATTAACGCGCCGTGGCTGTGTCCGGTGACTCCGATGCGGTCGGGGTCGGCAACGCCGAGGCGTACTGCTTCATCGACTGCGGCCTTGGCATCGGCAACGAGCTGTTCCAGATAAGTGTCGTAGGCTTTCTTCGGATCACCGACGATGGGGAACGCGGCGTTGTCGATGATGGCGTAGCCCGCGAGCAACAACAGCCTGTATTGCCGCAGCTGCGTAAAGGTTTCCTGCGAGCCTGCAACCTGGCCGGCTTTGGAGGCGTCGGCGTAGTCGAGAGGATAGGCGTAAAGAATAGTGGGGACGCGTGTGCCCTCTTTATAGCCGGGCGGCGTGTAGAGCGTGAACGACAAGTCAAGCCCGTCGGCGCGCTTGTACTTGACCAGGCGCTTCTTGATCGCCCGCACCTCCGGCGTGGGGTCGGGAATGTGAGTGAGCGCTACGCTGGTTGATGGGAACGTCGCTTCTCCGGCAGGCGCATCTGCGATGATGGATTTTCCCAGCGTCCGAACGAACGCATTCGGCGGGTCGGTAGGCGATTGATGCCAGGTGAGAAACGTCGTTGTATCCGCGCCGGTGAAGGAAAGAAATCGCTCGAAGGAAGTCCGATCGCTGCGAAACAGGCGCTCGGATTTTAGCGTCTTCAGATCGAGCCGATCGAGGAACGGCCGGTCTCCGTCGGGCGAAGATCCCACTCCTGCCAGGTAAATCGAGTCACCCTCCTCACGAACTACCCTGGCCCCGTTCGCGAGCTGGCGTTCCACGGGATTGCCGGGGTTGGCATACTTTTCGTCGGTGGAGAGATCCCAAAGCAAGCGAAGCTTGGGTTGTTGATCATCGACGTCAATGACGGAACTCCGCCTCCAGTGCCGGTTTTCATCGTACTCATTCACCAGAGCGGTGGCCGGTTGCTCGCTCCAGGCGAAACCGACATAGCGCTGCTCGGTCCGCGTGATTTCGACGGCCGGTGAGTTGAACGGCGCCTTCAGGAGCATGATCTTGTCGCGAGCCGGAACCGTAACTTTCCAGTCGCCGCCATCCAGCGCTTCTGCCCAGACCAGCGTCGCCGGCTCGGTAGCACGCCAGGAAAAATCGCGCGGACCTACCGGAACGCCCGCGATGGGAACGCGATCCGCCAGCGGAAGCGATGCGATGGTGTGAGCGGCAACGTGAGAGCGGTCGGATGTATCCCAGACTTCGACTTCCGAAGGGAAGCGGTCATAAGTGGTGACGTAAGAGTAGGGCTTGTGGATAGTCGTGACAAGTACGTGATGCCCGTCCGGCGCCGGACTTAGCCATTCGTAGTTC
>Ga0116133_1000139_pt1 | contig 21179 bp, 19 predicted proteins | sample June2015DPH_19_2_FD_89736 | JGI IMG/M metagenome (GOLD analysis project Ga0116133, IMG submission 89736) | Peatland microbial communities from SPRUCE experiment site at the Marcell Experimental Forest, Minnesota, USA - June2015DPH_19_10 | ecosystem: Environmental > Terrestrial > Soil > Wetlands...
CTGTTCATCGTTCTTGGATTCCCGCTATTTGCAGTCGCGTCCGCCCACGGTCCGGTTTTCGGGCTCGCAACACCCACAAATTCCCAGGGGGAGTGGACTTTCGACGAAGGAATATTCGGTCGGAACACGAGTCTCGGTTCGCAAGCATCGGTGCGAGAGTTGGTCGGGTACGGCTTCACGCCGCACCTGACCCTCTCTTTCACACTGCCCGCCGTTGTCGGAAATACGACCCTTCCGCCGACCAGAATCCAGCCAGGCGACGATTTTGACACTACGGTTGCGTGGCGCTTCCAGCACAGGGCAACCAAGGTTGGCACTCGGTTTGAAAGCACAGCCTTCGCTGGTCTCGCTGTCCCCGGCCCGCAGTCAGGGTTCAAAGGAATCGCTCACACCACAAACGCTCCCGGCACCATGTTCGGCGCGGTCACAGGCATGGCATCGCGCAGCAATTACATTTGGCTTGGCAGCACCTACACGAAGTTCTACGAGCGCAATGGAGACAAATGTCCCGACGTATTCGACTACAGTCTGGTCTACGGCTATCGCCCACTCCAATGGCGCAGACCTCCCGACAAATGGGACTGGAGAGTGTTTGGTGAGTTAGTCGGCGAACGTTCCAACCGATTCCTGCAAGCGAGCGTTCCCGTCGCAAACACCCAGGCTCACCAGGTTTTCGTTGGGCCGACGGCACTCGGAATTTTTCACAACTACACCGTCAGCTTTGGCGCGCAGTTCCCGGTCTATCAAAACGTCGGGTCCGCGTTCCCCAAGGAACATGTTCGCTTCGCGGTGAATCTCAGCTATCTGCTCTTTCAGCACGGACACTCACACTAGGAGGCTCCATGAGAAAACTGTCTACTTTGTTCGCGTCGTTCTTGATACTCGTTTCGTCTGCCTTGGCTGAAATCAAGTCCATTGACATCAAGATTTTCGGCATGGATTGAGAAGTCTGTGCACACGCCGTGCGCGTGTCATTGAAATCGATATCGGGTGTGGACTCGGTTGATGTCAGCCTCGAAAAAGGGCTGGCGGTCGTAAAGATGAAACCGGGCAACACGGCTACGCTCAAGCAATTGAATGAAGCCATCACAAGGAACGGATTCACGATGAAGGATTCGACGGCAACTATCGCTGGCACGGTGGTCACCACGGGTGGCAAGGCGACCCTGCGTGTTTCGGGTTCCAACGAACTGCTGCAACTAGAGCCAGCGTCCCTTTCGGTGGCAGGTGCGGTCTCGCTGGTCGGCAAAACTATTGTGGTAGACGGCACGATTCTCGAGGGAGTGAAAGGCAAGCCCCCCGACTCCATTCGTTATCAATCAATGAAGGAAGAACAATCACAATGAATGCTGCCACAACAACGGGCAAGCGATCAGCCGTGCTCAACTATTTCTCTCTCTTCACATCGCTCAGCACTCTCCTTTGCTGTGCGCTCCCATCGCTGCTTGTGCTCTTCGGCTTGGGTGCGTCGGTCGCGTCGATGCTCTCGTTCATGCCCTGGCTGGTCACTCTTTCACGGCACAAGCAGTGGACCTTCGCTGTATCCGGTACTCTGATTGCGCTAAGCTTCGTCAACACCTACTACATTGCTCCCCGTATTCGCGCTGAGCAATGTAACGCAGACGAGCCTTCAGCTTGTGCGGAAGCAAGCAAGCTCAGCAGAATTCTCCTATGGATTTCAGCAGTTATCTACGCGGTCGGGATGGTCGTCGCCTACGTGCTCGGACCAATCTTGACGAAATTGGACAATGCCTGATGCTTGTGGCCACGAATTCCCTTGACTTCGATTCTCCATACTGCGACAATTCTCTTTACGCATTAACTCTTTGACATCGGAATAGCATTAAGACAACTCCAGCGAATACAATATTCTACGAACCGCCCGCTGATTCTAAGGCAGTTGTAGGAGTCCACTTACGCTAAGTTGTTTACTTGTAATATTTTGCGGGCAAATCGTTTGTTTCCAGTATTTTAGCCAGACCAGCGGCAGTCCCACAACCGTAACTCGCTGATTCCGGATACTTTAACCGAGCGGCCTTCAAGTTTCTTATTCTGGATTTTCCTCACCGTTCCCGAGGCCACCATCAAAACCGTAGACCTCAAGTCCGACATGCCGCAGGTCCACGAGGCTTTGCATAGAATGGACCGCGAACTCGCGCTCGCCCGCCAAAGCAAGCTGAAGGTCCTGAAGGTGATTCACGGCTACGGATCGACTGGAGCTGGCGGCGACATTCGCATCGCCGTACAAAAGCGGTTGATGGAGATGGCGGAGAACGGGCAGATCCGCGGCTGCATCTTCGGGGAGAACTGGACAAAATCAGACGAAGTGTCGTGGAAACTCCTGCGATCACAAACGGAACTCAAGAGCGACTCCGACCTCGGCCGCTGCAATCGCGGAATCACGATCATTTTGCTTTAGATCATTTTGCTTTAGTCAGAAAAGATGCGCGAAGTATCAGCGCCGCGCAGGCACCGCCGCAGCCACCGGTTCCAGCCGCGCCGTGAAGTGGCGCAAGAACGGCGCCTCGTAGCTCAGCTTCATTCCCTGTATCTGATCGCGCTTCGCCCGGACGGCAAGGATCACTTCCACAACGTAGTCGATATGGCTCTGCGTGTAGACGCGACGCGGAATGGCTAGACGAACCAGGTCCATCGTCGCTGCAGCTCCGAACATCAATGTGCCAATCTCGACCGAGCGGATTCCGCCTTCGAGGTAGAGTTCGTTGGCCAGCGCAACACCAGGAAAACGATCCGGCGGAACGTGCGGCAGGAAAGCGCGCGAATCGATGTAGATGGCGTGGCCCCCGGGCGGCTGCACAATCGGCACACCATGCTCGGCGATATGGTTGCCGAGATAAGCAGTGGAAGCGATGCGGTATTCGAGGTAGTCTTCGTGAAGAGCTTCCTGCACGCCGACTGCAATGGCCTCGAGGTCTCGCCCCGCGAGACCGCCGTAAGTCGGATAGCCCTCGGTCAGGATCAGCAGATTCTTCTCCTGCTGCGCGAGCATGTCGTCGTTCGTACACAGGAATCCGCCGATGTTGGCCATACCATCTTTCTTGGCCGACATGGTGCAGCCGTCGCCATAGCCAAACATTTCCTGCGCAATCTCTTTCGGCGTCTTCGATTCGTAGCCGCGCTCACGCGTCTTGATGAAGTAAGCATTCTCGGCGAAGCGGCAAGCGTCGAAGTAGAGCGGGATGCCGTGCTTCCGGCAAATCGCGCTGACCGCTTTCACGTTCTCCATCGAGACCGGCTGTCCGCCCCCGGAGTTGTTGGTCACCGTCAGCATGACGAGCGGAACGTGCTCGCGTCCGACATTTTGGATCAAGCGTTCGAGCGCCTCAACGTCCATGTTGCCTTTGAAGGGATGCTTCAGGCCCGGCTGGCGCCCGTCCGCGATCACCAGGTCTCGAGCTTCGGCACCAACGAATTCCACATTGGCGCGAGTGGTATCGAAATGCGTGTTGTTGGGGACAACATCGCCTTTCTTGCACATCACGCTGAACAGAATGCGCTCGGCGGCGCGTCCCTGATGGGTAGGAATTACGTGCTTGTAGCCAAAGATATCCTGCACCGAATCGCGAAACCGATCAAAGCTTCGGCTGCCGGCGTAGCTCTCGTCGCCTTCCATGATCGCAGCCCACTGATGCGTGGACATGGCACCGGTTCCGGAGTCGGTGAGGAGATCGATGAGAACGTCGTCGGCGGGAAGCAGAAACAAGTTGTAAGACGCGGCGCGCAGCAATTGCTCGCGCTGCGGGCGGGTGGTCCAGTGAATGGGCTCGACGCTCTTGATGCGAAAAGGCTCGACAATCGTGCGGGGCATGGCGGCTCTTACCCTACTCTGAATATTGAGTGGATCAAAACCGCACAAGCGGCAGATCTCTCTGCCGGGATGCTACGCCCCTTGGGTCTCCGGCGGTGTGCTCGGGATCACAGGAGTTGGGGTAAGTGTAGCCACCGGAGCCGGCGTGAAAGGTTGGACCGCAATCGGTTCCACCATATTGTGCAAGTAATAGGTCACCGCAACGCCTCGCTGCCAGAAGCGCGGAATCAGAAGGAAGAGCAAAATCAACTGGCTCACGACAACCGCCCCGACAATGTTGTCCGGAGGCACAAACCTCATCCACACCCAGAGCCCTGCCACCAATATGACCGCGGCTACGATCGCGGTGACAACATAACTTCCAAGCAGCCGGCCCAGATTCCGCCACATATGCCGGAAGCCCGAGCCAATCGATTTCCGCACCGCCCGCTGATCGCTGAGGACCACGTCAGTCTGCGCCAGATCAAACCAAATACGCAGCGCCGTCATTACGAGAAAGATCACCGCCAGGCCAGCAAGCCGTACTTCCGGAAGAAGTAATTCGTTCGTGCTCTCCGCGGCCTTTCTCTCCAGCACGCCATGCAGTCCGAAGAGCGCAGCGGCTACCGCTCCCATCACGATGCCCGCCACAATCATGAGCCGTATAAAGCGCCACAAGTTCCGCCCACAGGCGCGAAAAAAGTCCTCTCGCGGCAAACGATATGTCGAGGCATAGCCCTGCAGCACTCCGGGCAAGAAGAGCGCTGTCATCAGTAGAAAGAAGAATGCGAAATGCATCGCAGGCGCCGCCGAGGCTATCTTCGGACCGAACTCTGGCCGCGAAAACATCTCCATGAGTACGCCTAGATCAAAACCGTTCACCAGTCGATCCGCCTGCAGGCTGTGATCCAGGATCTGGTGGACCTGATTATTGAATGCTCCCGCGCCGAACCACGCCAGAAGCACGTTCAGAACATAGAACCAGAAGATATAGCGCTTATTGCGCGTTACCCTGCCCCAGCCGCTGCTTAGCAGACTTTCGTTTTCGTTCATGAAATCGCGTCCTCGATCTAGCCTAAACCGCCCACCACGCCAACGCCTGTGCTACCCACTGTGTAAGAAACATCCAGTAATTTTCCAATTTTCGCGCCGGTTTCGGATTGGCTTCTACCTTGTAGCTGTTATTGAAGTCGTTGCGATCGATCTGGATCTTGTGGTCCGGATCAATCTCCGCCGACTCCACCTTGGCTTTCTTCTCGTACATAAACTTGGTCCAGCGGCTCACGCCATCCCAGTGCTCGCGAACTTTCTCGCCGTTGTCGAATTTAATTTCCACGTCCACTGGCATAACGAAATCGTCCTTGCGCTGCAGCCAGACGTAAGAGCGATAGACAGTATTCTTGTCCTCTTTCTCGAAGGCGCTTCCCTTCTTTTCGTACCAGTTCACGGGATAAGACTCCACCCGCAACACTTTGTAATCCATCACCGGCGAACCGTAGATGGCCTGATCGAAATACCATTTCAAATCTTTGCCCGAAACCTCCTGGATCGTATTCAGGAAGTCTGCCTTGGTGGGGTGGGTGAAGCGGTACTTCATGAAGTAGGTGCGCATCGCCTTCGCCATGGTGTCTTCGCCGACGATGCTTTCGAGCGTCAGCAGCACGCTCGCCGTCTTGCCATAAGTAATTCCGCCGTACGAGCTGAAGCTGTAGTAGTCGTAGGCCTTTTCCGCGATCGGATCGAGATCGGCCACAGCGATGTAGCCCAGCCGTTGCTCTTCCCGCTCACCCACGGTAATGCCGCCAAGATTCATAATGGAGGTCTTCTTACCGAGGATCGAATCCAGAACCTTCACTTCCGTATAGCTGTTGATGCCCTCGTCCATCCAGGCATCCTCGAATTCGTTAGTGGCCACCATGCCGTACCAATATTGGTGCCCGAACTCATGCTCGATCACGATCTCCGGCAGGTAGAGCCCCTCGGGCATGAACCAACTTGTGTCGCCCGTAATGAAGGTCGGATATTCCATCCCCCCGGCTTCCTCGCTCTCGGGATCGACCAGGGTGATCGTCTTATAAGGATATGGCCCGTACCAACTCTCAAAGTGTTCCAGCGATTCCCGTAGTATCTTTTCGTGCCGCTCCACCTGGTTCCAGTGCGCGGGCTGCATAAGGATTCGCATCTGCACCGGCCCCATCTGCCCTTGAAAGACGCCATCTTCCTTAACCTTGTAGCGCGGGCTCGCCGTCCAAGCGAAATCGTGAATGTCGTCACCGTGATAACTGACGGTCTTGGTGTTGTCGGCATTGTTTGCTTCGCCGACCTTCACACCGCTGGCCCCAACTACTTCGAACTGCGGCAGCGTCAGTTTGACGTCGTATACCCCAAAGTCGGCAAAGAATTCAGTGAAGGCGTGGTACTGGTGGCAGTTCCAGGCTCCGTGCCAGAACACGCCAACCTTCGGGAACCATTGCCCGCCGAGCACGAAATCGTGCTTCCATCCCGACCGCGCCTGAGTCTCGGGAAAATTCGTCTGGAAGGCAATCTTGAACTGCACGTAGCTGCCCGGGGCAATTGCCTTGGGCAGATGCACATCCACCACGGTTTTATCGTCTTTATTTCCGTCGTCGGGCTGAATGTATTGCACTTGCGAAGTCAGATCGCCCTGTCCCACTACTTCGAGGCTCTTAATCTCTTCCGACCCATATTCCTTGGCCTCCCACTTCTCGTAGCTGACGTCCCGACTGCCAGCTATTTTTGCTTCGCGAATCCAAGTTGAGTTCGGCTGAAATGCGTTCTGGTAAAGGTGAAACGGAAAGTGGTCCAGGGCTTGCCCCGTCAAATTGCGATAGGTGAGTACTTCGGTTGCGTCGACGATATGTTTCGCGGAGTCATACTTCGCGTCAATCTCGTAATGCACCACCCGCTCCGACATGGGCTTTGGCGAATTGATGGCCAGCGTGGTATCTGGAATCGCGAGCGACCCCGAGCTGTTCAAGGCCGCAGCCACACCAGCAGCCGTGGGCACGGGGGCTGCGGCAGTCTGCGGCGAAGCCGCTTTCGCGGCATGTTCCTTCACCAGCAGAGAAATTGCGACCACCGACACTACGGGGAAAAACAGAATCATCCACCGGATCTTCATGAAAACCCCTGTCCTCGCTGTGGGATGGAATCATACCGCAGGTAGTCAGGCAGCGTCACCCCGCCACGGCATCGCGCTCCGGCGCACTACTCCGGATCAGACGAGCTTGTGGAAGGCGCCGTAGTTCCCTGGCTCACGAATTTCATGAAGTTCGATTCTGCCAGGCGGGAGGGATACACTTCGCCGCTCAGTCCGAAGAAGCGGCAGAAGCTCATGATCAGTGGGCGCCAGCGCAGCGGATCGATATGCGGACGCTGGCCGCCGTCCGCGAGAAGCGTTTCGTCGACGTGAAGCTTCATGATATGCACCTCGAACATATTCGCGCTCACATTCTTGCCGAATGGACGGAACTCGTGCACGACGCCCTCCATCTGAACCGGGCACTCGGCCACACGCGGCGGCGTCACGCATAACGACTTCACTGCAGTAAGGCCGGCGACGCCAAATTTATCCGGCTCATGGCGATAGCCCCAGTCGCGCTTCTTACCGGGCACCGGGTTCTTCCCGGTGGTGAGTGCCAGGCGATCGACGTGGGTCACCAGATCTTCGGAGGGCAGGTTGATCACGCACTCACGAGTGCGGATCAGATTGTCGGAGGTCTGGCCCATCTGTCCGAGGCCTAGCATGCAGCTCCAGCCTAGCCACCACGCCGATGACATTGGCGCAAGGTTGGGCGTGCCGTCCGGATTTATTGTGCTGATCAGCGCTACAGGCGTTCCGAAATAAAGAATGGTCGGTTCAATCGTTTTATGCATGAGTTGACGGTAAGGGTTCGCACATGGAGAGAACTATCCGCTTCTTGCGGCTGAATCAAAGTGCCAGTCAACCAAAGAGGTCGCCCTTGCGCTTCCACCGCCTCGCCGACGATACTGGGAGTTCACACAAGAACGATTAATGACTATGAAAACGACACTCTCATTCTCCACTCCCGCTGAACTCGAAACCGAATCTCTCGTCGCCATTGCGCTGGATCACTCGGAAAAGGATGCTGCCTCCGGTAAGCAGTCCGAATCGGCCAAGAAAGAAAAACCGCAACTCAAACTCGCCACTAGCGATGCAGCCGTGCAGGCCGTGGCCGCCGAGCTGCTGGCGAGCGGTGAAGTGAGCGGCAAACCATTCGAAGTCAATTTGCTGCACAAACCTGCTGGACTTAAGGCAAAGCGCCTGTTGCTAATCAGCGGCGGCCCGGCCAAGAAGTTTTCCAGCTACGATCTGCGGCGCATCGCGGGAACTGCGGTGCGCACTCTCAAAGGCCGCGGAATCCGCAGCTTCGCCTTCATTGCCCCACCAAGCATTCCTGCAGAGGAAGCGGTGCGAGCCATCGTCGAGGGCGCGCTGGTAGGCAACTTCGATCCCGACTACTACCGCAGCGACCGTAAAGATCAAAAAATTGATGCGCTCACCATCCTCGCCAGCGGAAACGCGGATCACGCAGCCCTGGAAAAAGCTGCGCACGAAGCGCAAATCATCGGCGAATCGCAAAATTTCACGCGCGATTTGGTGAACGAGCCTTCCAATCGCATGACACCGACCATTCTCGGCGACCGGGCAAAGAAAATGTGCCAGGAGGTTGGCTTGAGGTGCGAAGTTTACGGGGCCGACAAGATTAAAGAATTAAAGATGGGTGCGTTCTGGAGCGTCGCGCAAGGTTCCGATGAACCTCCCACACTGATCGTGATGACTTACGAGCCAGCCGGCGCTCCGGCAAAGCCAGTCTTAGGCCTAGTGGGCAAAGGAATCACCTTCGACACCGGGGGAATTTCGATCAAGCCCGCCGACGGCATGGAGAAGATGAAATACGACATGGCCGGGGGTGCGACCATGATCGGCGCGATGCGCGCCATCGCGCTGCTGAAGCCGAAAGTGAAAGTCATCGGCATCGTGTGCGCGACGGAAAACATGCCGTCCGGCAAAGCGCAGAAGCCGGGCGATGTGCAGATTGCCATGTCCGGAAAGTCGATCGAAATTATCAATACGGACGCCGAAGGCCGACTGGTACTGGCCGACGGCCTGTTCTACGCGCGCCAACTCGGCTGCACGCATCTCGTCGATGCGGCTACGCTGACAGGCGCTGTCGTGGTTGCGCTGGGCTATGCGAATGCTGGAGTCTTCGCGAATGATGACGCCATTTACGAGCGCTTCCACAAGGCAAACGACCAAGCCGGCGAGAAGATGTGGCGTTTGCCGCTCGATGACGAATACAAAGACAACATCAAGTCCACCATCGCTGACATCGTCAACTCCGGCGGACGCTGGGGCGGGGCGATTAACGCGGCCATGTTCCTGAAAGAATTTGCGGAAGACACGCCGTGGATCCATCTCGACATTGCCGGCACCGCCTGGATGGAAGATCAAAAACCCTGGATTGCGAAGGGTCCGTCCGGAATCGCGCTGCGCAGTCTGGTGGAGTTCGTGAAGAGCTTCGTGAGCTAGAAAAACCGGCCACGGATTTCACGGGTTTTCGCGGATCAAAAAATCAGGAGACTTAGGATCCTTAAGAGGTATCCGTGAAAATCTGTGCAGATCCGTGGCCGGCTTCTACTTCGTTGTGGCCAGGTTAAATGCCTTCTCGAGATTTGTAACCAGCGGAGCTTCGTCCTTTTGCAGTCCGCTGCGGCCCATCATGCGCCAACGGTACTGACTCTGCGGCCAACCGTGCGCGTCATAGACTGCGAGCACATCTTCTGACGGACGACTCATGACCATCAGCACGATGTCGGCCTGATAGGGTTCATACACCAGCGTGAACTTTCCCCACTTCTGCATCGCGTCCTGAACTGTGGCGATCGCCTGGCGATCTTCGGGAAGCAGATTAGGACTGAACTGATCACCGTCATAGCTGGTGACGTAAACAAAACGCGCGTTCACCAGCGTGCCGGGGAACGGCGGAACGCTTTGCGGATTCTTCGCCGGCTTCGGCGCAGCCCAGGCCAGACTGGCTGTTAGCAGAACCACAACCGTGAGTACGGCTCGAAGACTCATTCAGCTTCTCATAACTGACAGGCTCCCCAGCCTCTTCATTATTAATCTATCAAGTTAGATGGTTTTGCTCAGGCGCGAGATGCCTGTGCCACTTGAACCATTCCGCACAAGTTGTTGAATTCACTGTTCTGAGAGTTTATCGCCGAGAAAGAGTACCGCAGGAGCAGCCCTGACAGGCGTCGAATCATCACGTCAGACCCCGAATCGTTCCGCGGCGCGAGCTTTCGCTTTCGCGGCTTCTTCTTCTCGATTCTTTGGCGGCGCGGTGGTTTCCAGGGAATGGAGAAGCCGGGCCGCGACGCCAGCGATTTCATCGATTGCGCTCAGAAACGAGGCTTCGTTTGCCTTCGAGGGTTTGTTGAAGCCGGTAATCTTTCGCACGAACTGTAGCGAAGCCGCACGAATTTCTTCGTCATTCACCGGGGGATCGAAATTGAAAAGGGTTTTGATATTCCTGCACACTTGACATCACCTCCGATTCGCAATTGGCCTCTCTGCGATATAAATTTTGCCATAGAGCCGGGCGCGAAGACAGGCCTAGAAGAGTCTCCCGACTGAAAAATTCACCCGGCTCTGTCCCGTGGGACTCACGCTGCCGAAAATGGCGATGGGGCCGACAATCGTATCGGCGATGAACCCAGCGTTGGCGCTGCCCCGCACGATCAGTGAATCGGGATTATTGAACGCCGAGCCCGCTTCATACCAGCCACCCCAGTAAACTTTCTTGCCAACGAGTTGCGGCAGACGATACAGCTCGCGGCGGAATCCGAACGATGCGTAACCGTAATGGTTGCCCACGAACTCATTGGGCAGATACGCGCCCAGGCGAAATGATCCACCCAGCGAAAAGACTTGAAACTGGCTAGCCGTTCCGTGAAATGTGGTTCCTCCAGAGGCAGCAAGAAAGAGCGAGGTCTTTTCGCTGGTAGGGATGAGGGTGGAAGTCTGCACCTCGAGCTGATCGATGGGATGAACAAGGCCTGGGCTTTGCAGCACGCGAGCGAGGGTGGCAACGATGCGCGTGCCCGCGCTGGGAATCGAGGGACTGTCTTGGCCGTCCCAGACATAGCGTGTACGAAATTCTCCGGTGCTGCCGCTGAGCACGGGTAAACCTGCACTGCCGATCAGCGGCGCGAGTTTCCCGCTGAATAACTGGTAGCCGAAGCGGAGTTCGCTGCGGCGTCCCGAGTCATAGCCAAGATCGAAGCCGCCGCCGGCGCGTTCGTCGCCGAAGACGGCCACGCGGGTTTGTCCCTCGAACGCGTTGCGCGGCAACTTGGAAGCGAAGGCGTAAGGCGCCATGAAGAAGTGCGTATTGGCGATCGGCTGGTAAAACTCCGTGGCAGCCAGGTTGCTCGAGCCCAGCATCAGGTCGTTTCGCCACTCGCCGCCATGATGTTCCACGTCCATGAAAGTAATCCGGGCGCCAGCGGAAAAATCGAACGCGGCCACGCCAGAACCGTCGACATTGACCGCGAGATCCACGAACGGCGGACCGTACGTCTTCTCATGTGCGGTCACTCGTAGAGCCGGCACACCGTGCTGCGTGAAGCCTTCGTAGCCGAGACGGTCGAACTCACCCTGGCCTGCAATGCGTGTCAGTTGAGTTTCGAGTTTCGGCAGATTCAGCGGCACGCCCGTGTCTGATTTCAAGCGTCGCTCAATTCTGTGATTCGTGTCGGAGTCTCCACCTTCCACAGTCACGGATTGCACTTCCTTTGGTGGAGAGTGCTTGCGCGCATTTCGTGCGCTGAGATATTGCTGCCACTCCGCGCCGTCTTGAATCGCGTAAGGCAGCAAGGCGGCGGCATGCCTGGCCGCGCTCTGGTAGCCGAGCCGGATGAGATCCGAAACCCGATCATAGTCGGTCATGGAAAAATTTCCCGTGTCCACAATGACGGTGGCATCGGCGAGTTTCAGCGACTGCCGCTCATTCTGCAGGATCATCACGCTCACCGCCCGCGAGAGTACGCCGGTAATGGTTTCCAGCTGCTCCTTCCCGCCAAGCGGCATTTGAAGGTCGATAGCAATGACCTTATCGGCATCCATCTCACGGGCGGCTTCAACGGGAATATTTTCGACCATGCCCCCGTCGGCCAGCACGCGCCCGTCGATTTGCACAGGAGTAAAGACGCCCGGAATCGCCATGCTGGCGCGAACCGCTCTCGGCAGAGAACCCTCATGCAGCACCACGCGATCTCCGCTTTGCATATCGGTGGCCACGCAACGAAATGGGATGGGCAGGTCGTCGAAGTTGGCGATGCCGGACTCCGCGAAGGCGATGCGATCCAGCAGTAGCTCGACACTCAGACCGGGATCGAACCCGTTCGGCCCCCTTAACCCGTGCTTGATACCGAGCGCGGCTTCAACCTGGTAGTCGCGGTGATCCTGCTTGCGGCGATACGAAAGCTGACGGTAGGTGGGCTCGGGAAGCAGGACCTCGTTCCAGTCAATGACTTGGGCAAATTTTTGCATTTCCGCAGGCGACATGCCGGTGGCGTACATGACGCCAATGATGCTGCCCATGCTAGTTCCGGCAATGCGGTCGACTGGGATGTGGTTCTCTTCCAGCCACTGAATCACCCCGATTTGAGCCAAGCCGAGCGCACCGCCCCCGCTGAGCGCAAGACCGATTCGGGGACGCTGCGCCGGCACAGATGCGGCAGGCTGCTGGCCTTGAGCCTCAACTGGAAGCGGATTTTGTGCCGATGCCAATGTGCCGAGCAGGATCAGCAAAAAGATGGTGAGGCGCGGCCCACGTCTGCCGGCGTAGTCGAACGAAGACATTATTCATCCTCCGAAAAGGAAACAAGCGGAGACCGCCTGAGAAAATTCACAGTAGCAGGTTTGATTGTGCAGTGTTGCCACCGATTGCCAGGTGCGGGTTCTAGTGCGAATCAGCTTGGCGAGCCTGATCCACGACTTTGCGGATCGCCTCGATCACCAGATCCGGCCGGTCGATCTGAATGTAATGCCCACTATTCTTCGCGGTGACATACGTGCTTTTGCTGGAGAGTTGCGCTAACTCATTCTGCATCTGCTGCCAGGCATCGTGCGTTGGTTTTACCAGGTCTTCGGGCAAGTCGGGTTCGGGCTGATCGGGATCGTGAGAGAGGACGGCGAGGGGAAGATCGCCGAGCGAGCCGGTGGTGGCAGTTTGGGCGGCGCTTTCAGAAACCGCTTTCAGTTCCGCGACGCCTTCTCGCGTGCTGTGAAAATTGCAATCCGGGGCGCGAACCGCGCCATCTTTGTCACAAAAACCTAACAGTCGCGGAACTCCGAAAGGCATCGAGAAGGCCAAGAACTCCTGCTCCCGCACCCAGGTTTTGTCCAGATCGTTCAAAGCCTGCGGAAAACGCTTTTCCTGTTCGGGGTGGGAAGAATCCACCAAAACCATGCCAACCACTTCGCTTCGATAAAGGCTGGCGAACAGACGAACGTTATATCCGCCCATGGAGTGGCCCACGAGAATGTAAGGCGGAGAAATGCCGGCATGTTGCAGAAGCGCGTGCAGTTCTTCGGCCATCACCTTACTCGTGCGGGAGCGCGGGCTGGAATCGCTATAGCCAAGGCCCGCACGGTCGTAAGAGCAGACGCGCGCGAACTGGGCAATCTGGGGCTGCACCTTGTGCCAGGAAATGTAGGAGTCGCCAAGGCCCGAGTCGAGAATCACAGTTGGAGAGCCCTGCCCAGTGCAATCGATATGCATTCTGTAGCCGCCGACGTCGACAAGTCTGCCCAGCATGGGATGGAAGCGACGATCACGGGCCTCGGAAATGTTTTCGTAGAGGAATCCGGCGATTGCAAGAAGGATGACGAAGACGAGCGTAATTCGTACGAGAATCCGGAGCCAAGGGCGAGGCTGACCAGCAGGGAAATCAGCGTCCGACATTTTGTCTCTTCGGGCGAAAACACGGGCAAGAGTGTCCACGCCACGCAATATCTCTCTTCTACATGACCGGAGGTACGGTAATACCCATCACTTCAAGGGTGCGAATCAGTTCACGACGGACGACAGCTACGGTGGCCAGGAGAAATTGTTTTCGCTTCTCATCCGGCTCGCTCAAGATGGGGTATCGATGATAAAAAGTGTTAAACAATTGTCCGAGCTGGAATGCATGCTTTGCGAGATAAGCAGGTTCGGTAGTGGCGATGCATTGTTCCACAATGTAAGACGTCTTCGAGGCCGCGAGCCAGAGTTCCCAGATTTCGGTGGCGGCTTCTCCGTTAAGAAATTGCGCTAGATCGGCGGAAGAAATGCCCTCTGAAACATGCTTGCAGAAGGCGTCGACCTCGATTCCGGCTTTCTTGAAGATGCTGGTCGCGCGCACCACGGCGTATTGCGCGTAGGGTCCAGTTTCCCCCTCAAAGCTAAGGGCTTCTTTGAAGTCGAAGGCGATCACCGATTGCTTGGTGAACTTCAGCATGAAGTAGCGCAGCGCGCCGACGGCGATTTGTGTGGCGATCGACAGGCGTTCCGCATCGCTAAGTTGCGGATGGCGGGAATCGACTTCGTTTTTCGCGGAAACGATCAACTGGTCGAGCAGATCATCCGCTTTGACTCCAAAACCCTTACGGCCTGAGACCTCAATGTAGGAGCGCGTCTTGTCTTCCTCGCTGAGCGTGTAGCCGAGTTCGGCGGCGCAGCGCGGCGTGAGTGCGACCATCTCGTAAGAAAAGTGCGTGTAGTGGTCGGCCGCCTCGTTGTGGCCGAGTCCGCGCAGCGCTTCGATGACTGTGTTTTGCGCCTCAGACTGGCGGGCATCGATGACGTTATAGATTTCAGCGACGTCGCCAAAGTGAGGATGATTTTTCTCGCCCTCGGTGGCAGAAATCCAGCAGTCGTGCTGATTGGGATAGCGGTAGAACTTGCGATAGCCGAAATCACGCCCGAGCAAGCCGAACTTCCACATGTGATAGGCGATGTCTTTGCCAACATAGCCGACGGTGCCGTTGGAGCGGACGATTACTTTCTGATCGTCTTCGGAGATCGTGTCCGGTTCCTCTGTGTTCTCCGTGTCCTGTGCGGTGGAAACCGTTCCAGCGCGACGCATCACCCAGCAACCTTTGTTCTTGCCTTCGCTCTCGAAAGTGAGTACGCCAGCCTCTTTCAGCTTGGTGAAGGCTGCGTCCCAGAAATGCAGGTGCAGGATTTCGCTCTCGCGGGGCAGGAAATCGTACTCGATATCGAGACGATCCATGGTTTCGAGGTGGCGACGGAGAACGGCGGTCGAGATCAGTTCGGCGATGGCTGCAGTTTCGCTGCTGGCATCTTCGATGGCGTGAAGGGTTTCGCGGCGGGCCTGCAAATGTTCTTTGTCCTGCTCGTACCACTGCGAGACGCGGGCGTAGAGATCCCAACAGTAGTAGTCGAAGCGAGGTTGATGTGCCAGCGCTTCGATTTCGGCACGCGACTTTTTCTCGATGTGCGTGAAGCCCACCACCACGTCGGCAACTTGTACGCCAGTGTTGTCGATGTAGTTCTGGACGTCGACTTTCCTGCCGGCGTGGCGCAGCAGCCGGACAAACGTATCGCCGAGGATGGCGTTGCGCAGGTGGCCAATGTGGGCGGCCTTGTTGGGATTGATGCTGGTGTGCTCGACCAGAATTTTTCCTACGGACTTGTCTGAGACCGGCTTCTGGTCGGCAGCCAACGCCGCCGCCATCCGGGCGCGATCGATTCTGACGTTCAGATAGCCCGGGGGCGCAACCTGCATCTCAGTGATGCCCTCGATCGGACCAATCTCGGCGCGGATCGCTTCGGCGACCTTGAGCGGAGCGGTGCGCAGCGGCTTGGCAAAGGGAAAGAGAGGAATGGCGAAATCGCCGAGCTCCACCTTCGGAGGCTGCTCGATGATCACTCTCGGCAGGCTTGCGCCCGGATAGCGCAACTGAAGAAACTCCAGAACGCGCTGGGCCAGACGTTGTTCAAGATGACGATACAAGGATTCCCTCTATGTTGCTTATGAAGACAGTGATTCTAGCAGACCGCATCCCGAGGCAGGTTTGACGCGAGATGCGCGGTTCCCTATGATGAAAAATCAGTGAAATCTGATCATCCCGGAGATACGGAGCCCCAGAAAGTGCATCTTTAGGACCTTATTGTTCTGTGTTTCTCCGAGGCTCCGTGTCTCCGTGGTGAATTCGTTTTCTATGCGCATAGCCTACCTTGAGTGTTTTTCCGGCATGAGCGGCGACATGTTTCTCGGGGCGCTCGTGGATTCCGGAGTTCCGCCTCGGACGCTGGAGGAAACCGTGGCGGCGCTTGGAATCGGAGCCCAGCTGGAGATTACGCGTGTGGTGCGTAGCGGGATTTCCGCCATCAAAGTGGACGTGTGGGTTGACGGTGAAAAAGATCTGCCGCGCGAGGAATATTGGGAACAGAAGCAGCATCGGCATGAGAACCACGAACATTCGCACGCCGAGCATGAACATCATGCCCACTCCCATCCGTCTTCTGGCGAGGCTTCGCGGACAAAGCCTGCCCTGAGCTTGCCGAAGGGAGTGTCCGCGCCACACGAGCATTCTCATGGTCGCGGGTTGACTGAAATTCGGGGGATCATTTCTGCCGCTTCGATTTCGGCGGCAGCGAAGAAAACTGCCATCGCTATCTTCGAGGCGCTGGGACAAGCAGAGGCAAAGATTCACAACACTTCGCTCGAGAGCGTGCACTTTCACGAAGTCGGCGCCGTCGATGCGATGGTCGACATCGTTTGTGCCGCCGTTGGCGCAGAGGCGCTGGGAGTCGATGAAATTATTTGTTCGCCGCTGAACCTCGGCGGCGGGATGGTGAAGTGCGCGCATGGGACGTTCCCGGTGCCGGCTCCAGCGACGGTCGAACTGCTGAAGGAGGCGCCCGTGTATTCGTCGGGGCTGCAGGCCGAACTGGTTACGCCTACAGGCGCGGCGATCGTGAAAATCCTCGCATCGCGCTTTTCTGCATTTCCCGAGATGAAGATTGAGAAGTCAGGATATGGCGCGGGAACACGGGATTTTCCGGGACATCCCAATGTAGTGCGCTTGACGATTGGCGAGACTGCTTCGTCGGCGTTCGCCGCAAACACCGCGTCCGACACGATCAGCGTGCTGGAAGCAAACCTTGACGATCTGAATCCGCAGGTTTTCGGTTACGTAATGGACCGGTTGCTCGAAGAGGGTGCGCTGGATGTATTCGGTATGCCGGTACAGATGAAGAAGAATCGTCCGGGAATGGTGTTGACAGTCCTGTGCAAGCGTGAAGATGAAGCAAAGTTGACCAAGATTGTCTTCAGCGAGACAACCACACTGGGCGTGCGGCGGCGGGACGAAATGAGGCAGACTCTCGCGCGCCGGTGGGAAAGCGTCGCCACTCCCTGGGGCGAAGTGAGGATCAAGGTCGCCAGCATGAACGGGACGGTCACCAATTACGCTCCGGAGTATGAAGATTGCCGCCGTATTGCGGCAGAGCATCGCGTGCCGCTAAAGAGGGTGATGGGAGAGGCGGTAGAAGCTTATCTGCGCTTCAGCGGTCAAGAAAAAGCAGGTTCCCATCGGTAAGCTCAGGGCAGGCCCTCATTGGCTTAGCGCCGGTTCGGAAATGGCAAACGTTTTGGGAAAGACTATTTTAAGGCTATTAAAGCAACTAACGAGATGAGTAAGAAGTTCTACATTACGACGCCGATTTATTACGTGAACGCACGTCCGCACATCGGACACGCCTACACGACCATCGCCTGCGACACGATTGCGCGGCGGCAGCGACTGCTGGGAGCGGAAACGTTTTTTCTCACTGGCACCGATGAGCATGGGCAGAAGATTGAGCGGGCCGCGCAGGCCATGGGAAAAACTCCGCAGCAATATGCCGATGAAATCTCGGCGGAGTTTCGCCAGCTATGGAAGCGGATGGGGATTTCGAACGATGACTTCATCCGCACCACGGAAGACCGGCACAAGAAGCGCGTGCAGGAGCTTTTTCGGCGCATTCGGGACAACGGCTACATCTACAAAGGCACATACACGGGGCAGTATTGCGTCTCAGACGAACTCTATGTCGATGGCGCGGAGCCGGGCGATCCCTGCCCCACGTGCGGGCGCATTACCGAGACGGTGCACGAGGAAAACTATTTCTTCAAGCTCTCGGCATTTCAGGATAAGCTGCTCGCGCTGTACGCGAATCCGCACTTCATTCGTCCCGAGGCGCGGCGCAACGAAGTGATTTCCTTCGTGCGCTCGGGGTTGCGAGATCAATCGATCAGCCGTTCAACCTTTACCTGGGGCATTCCGGTCCCGGATGATCCCAAGCACGTGATTTACGTTTGGTTCGACGCACTGGCCAACTATCTCACTGCGATCGGCTACGGTTCTTCGCACGCCGGGGCGCAGGAGGCGTTCAAGAAGTTTTGGCCCGCCGATGTGCAGATGATCGGCAAGGAAATCGTCCGCTTCCATTGCGTGTACTGGCCGGCGTTCCTGATGGCGGCGGGTCTAGCCGAACCGAAAACCATCGTGGCGCATGGATGGCTGCTGTTTGAAGAAAACAAAATGTCGAAGTCGCGCGGCAACATCGTGCGCACGGAAACCATTCTCGATGTCCTGGGCGCGGACGCGCTGCGCTATTTTCTGCTGCGCGAGGTCGTGTTCGGACAGGATGGATCATTTTCTTTCGACGCGCTGGTGCAGCGCTATAACTCCGATCTGGCGAATGGGCTGGGAAATCTGGCCAGCCGCACGCTGACCATGATCAACCGCTATTTCAAGGGCGAAGTGCCTTATCCGTCGCATGGGGCGTCAAGAACCAGTGCCGATGCGGCCATCGCCGAGACGGCGCGCAAGACGATTCGCGAGTTCGGAACGCTGTTTGACCAGTTCCAGTTTTCGCGCGCGTTGGAAACAGCGTGGGCGCTGGTGGCCGCGGTGGACAAGTACATCGTTGAGAACGAGCCGTGGGCGCTGGGCGAAAAGCAGGACGAAGACAGCCGCTCGCGTTTGGCCACCGTGCTCTACACTGCGGCGGAAGCTTTGCGTATTGCGACCGCGCTGGCCCACCCGGTAATCCCCGACGCTACAGCAAAGATTTGGTTGCAGTTGGGTTTGGGAGACATTAAAAAGCTTGCTCTGGGCGAACTGGACTGGGGACAGCTGCCGTTGGGAACGAAGCTGGGCGATATACAGCCCGTGTTTCCGCGGGCCGACAAGAGTGCGATTGAGAGGATGCAGAAGATGGAAGAGGAGCAGAGAATAGCACCAGTAGTTGAGCCTCCAGCAGTCGCAGTGCCGGCGCAGACGAACACAACGGCGGCACCATCGCCGGTTCCGGCGGCGAACGAGAAAATATCGATCGACGACTTCGCCAAGATCGAACTGCGGGTCGGACTGGTCAAAGTCGCCGAAAGGGTACCCAAGGCTGACAAGCTTTTGCGGCTGGAGATTGATATTGGAACCGAAGTGCGGCAGGTGCTGGCCGGAATCGCCGAAGCGTATGCACCAGAAACGTTGGTCGGGAGAAAAGTGGTGATCGTGGCCAACCTGGCGCCGCGTAAGCTACGTGGAATGGAATCGAACGGAATGATCGTGGCAGCATCGCTCGAGGGCGGAAAACCAGTGCTGGCGAGCTTTTTGGAGGATGTGCCTGTGGGCGCGAGGCTGAAGTAAGCTGCGCACCGTTCATGGTTCGCGGAAGAAACAGTCGAAGACACGCCGAGCCTTCGCTCGGCATGGACATTCGAGGGCGGCTGTCCCACATAAACAAATACGAATGTTTGTAGACTCTCATGCACATCTCGAGGGCGAACAATTTGCCTCCGATCGCGAAGAAGTGATTGCTCGGGCGCGAGAAGCTGGCATGCAGGCGATGGTCGCCATTGGCAACGGCGATGGTCCGGCGCAGGTGGATTGTGGAATCAAACTGGCCGAACGATACGATTTCATCTATGCGACCCTCGGCATTCATCCTCACGAAGCCCGGCTCGCGGATGAAGCCGCGTATCAGAATATGGAACGCCTGGCGCGGCATCCCAGGGTGATCGCGTGGGGAGAGATCGGGCTGGATTACTATTACGATCATTCGCCGCGAGAGGTGCAACAGGAAGTTTTCAGGCGGCAAATGGATTTGGCGGCGGCTGCGAAACTGCCTATCGTAATTCACTGTCGTCCGTCGGAGGCCAGTGACAACGCCTGGGAAGACTGTTTCGAACTGCTGCGCGAGCATTGGTCAAAGCAAAGTCTTGGCGGAATTCTGCATTGTTTCACGGGAAACTGGCCGCAAGCCAAGGCCGCACTCGATATGGGCTTCATGATTTCGTTCGCCGGCAACCTGACATTTCCCAAGGCGCAGCAGATTCGTGACGCGGCCCAGGAAGTGCCGATCGATCGCATTTTGATTGAGACGGACTCCCCATTCCTGGCTCCAGTGCCGCACCGCGGCAAACGCAACGAGCCGGCATTCGTGAAAGAAACGGCGCGAAAGCTGGGCGAGTTGCGGGGATTGACGGCAGAGGAAGTCGGGCGACAAACCACGCAGAATTTCTACAATTTTTTCAAATTGGCTGAAACCGCTGAAAGCAAAGTTTCGGTGCCTTGACCCTCCTCGGGGGGTCTTTCTTCTGATAACCTCAAGATTCAGATTCCATCATTTCAGAAAGAATTGAAATCCGATGCCTGATAACAGTTTTGACATCGTGAGCAAGATTGACCTGCAAGAGGTGTCGAATGCCATCCAGCAGGCTTTGAAGGAGATCCACACTCGCTTCGATTTGAAAGATTCGAAATCTAATATTGAGCTGGAGAAGGATGCGATCGTTCTCCACTCTGCCGATGAGTACAAATTGAAGGCGGTAAACGACATCTTGCAGCAGAAACTGGTGAAGCGCGGTGTTTCGCTGAAGGGATTAACCTATGGCGCGGTTGAACCGGCCGCGGGCGGAACTGCCAAGCGCAAAGTCACCATGCAACAAGGCATTGTGATCGAAAAGGCGCGGGAGATCGTAAAGCAGGTGAAGGACTCGAAGAAGAAAGCGCAGGCCTCGATCCAGGGAGATCTGGTGCGGGTGAGCAGCAAGGACCGCGACGCGCTGCAGGAAGTGATCGCCATGCTGCGCCAGCATGATTTTGGAATCGACTTGCAGTTTACGAATTACCGGACGAATTAGGAAAACCGTCGACCACGGAGGCACAGAGACACGGAGAACTCAAGAAATCTGGCTCAGCCGTTCGTGCTTCCAGACGATCTTGAAACTTTGTTGAGTTTTCTCCGTGTCTCCGTGGTGAAAA
>Ga0116133_1000149_pt1 | contig 20658 bp, 17 predicted proteins | sample June2015DPH_19_2_FD_89736 | JGI IMG/M metagenome (GOLD analysis project Ga0116133, IMG submission 89736) | Peatland microbial communities from SPRUCE experiment site at the Marcell Experimental Forest, Minnesota, USA - June2015DPH_19_10 | ecosystem: Environmental > Terrestrial > Soil > Wetlands...
ACTTTCAGAAAGCCGACTTCGAAAGCCTGCGCTCCCGCTTCGGTGTGACCTGGGTCATCCTCGAACGATCCCATGACCCCGGCCTGCCCTGTCCCTATCAGAACGCAACCGTGATGGTTTGCAGAATCGAGTGACGCTTATCTTCTTCGATTTGTCATCCTGAGGAAGCGTTTTTGCGCAGCGAAGGACCTGGGCGATCCGCGCGAAGCGCCGTATTTTCTGCAGCGCAACAATCGCGCGTTTGGATCGCTTCCTTATCGAAGTTTGCACGCCCCCACCGTCAAGCCGTAGCATCAGTGAATAGCAGACCATGCCCGTCGCCACCCCAACCCGTTCTCGCCTTCGCCCGCAAATGGCCTTTGGAGAGATTATCGCCTTCTCCTATGACACGTTTTGCAGCAACAAAGTCCGCTTCATCCTGACCGCTCTCGGCATGGTGATCGGCACCGCGTCTCTCATTCTCGTCGTCACCATCGGCATGACCGGGCGCCAATTCGTGCTCAACCAGATCCAGGCCATCGGCACCAACGAAATCTGGGCTGAATACCTCGGCGGCGCGCCGCATATCAGCAACTCCAACCCCGACCCCCTCACCATCGACGACCTCCACGCCGTTCAACAAGTCGTCCCCGGCATCGTCGCCTCCTCGCCCGTCACCACGCTCTCTGACCGCGTCCCTGTCGGCAACGGCAAAGAGAAGGACGTATCGATTCTCGGCGTCAATCCCGAGTACCTGCGCGTGCGCAATCTCGTGATCCCTTCCGGAAGGTTCTTCGATCAGGAAGATTCCCAGGCCCACAACAAAGTCGGCGTGATCACAGAGAAGATGGCTATCGACATCTACGGTTCCTCGCAAGCCGCTATCGGCAAAGTCATCAAGCTCACCGGGCTGCCCTTCACCATCATCGGAACCTTCAAAGAGCGCGTGGAAACTTTCGGCCAGTCGGAGATCGTCGATAACACCCTGCTCATCCCCTACTCCGTGAGCCGCTATTTCATGGAGACTTCCACCGTCAAGCTCCTGTATTTCTCCATGGAAGACCCCTCCATGGTGCCGCCCGCGACCGCGCAGATCAAACGCGTGCTGCAGTCGCGCCACCGCTCGGAGTCGGTCTACAACGTCTCCAATCTAACCGCGCTTCTGGTGATGACCGACCGCATCTTCACCGGCCTCACCTGGATGCTGCTGGGCATCGCCATGGTGGTCCTCCTGGTAAGCGGCATCGGCATCATGAACATCATGCTGGCCACCGTGAATTCCCGCATCCGCGAGATCGGCATCCGCAAAGCCGTCGGCGCCACCAACCGCGAAATACGCTTCCAGTTTCTCGCCGAGGCGATTCTCATCTCCCTCATCGGAGGCCTGGTCGGCATCGTCGTCGGCCTCGCCATCCCCTACTCGATCCGCTTCCTCACCGAGTATCGCGTTCCCATCTCGGGCCTGTCGGCCATTATCGCCATCCTCGTTTCGTCCCTCGTCGGCATAATCTTCGGCACCGTCCCCGCCGCCCGCGCCGCCCACCTCGACCCCGTCGAAAGCCTGCGCTACGAGTAAAGACCGCAGCGGGGTTCTGATCGGGGCTGCCACTCCTGACTTTGATTCTCGGCGCAAAAGGAGACTCAAGGAAACTGAACCCTGCGCTACGGCAGCCGTAGCCCCGCACCTTTTAAAAAGCACGCCACGCGCTCGTCAAGTCTACTTTCGTAGTCATTCGACGCCATCGAAAGCAGACATTTCTTCCACAGCCTAACCTCCTGATTCCATTGACTCGCCCGAAGCTCTGCATGAGGAATCAAGAACTTACGCCGCAGATTTTCTGCAAAGTGAAATGTTCCAGTTGGAACATTAGGCCAATTTGCCCGGCCCCATCTTGAGGGCTGACGAGGTCCTTTCAGCCCTCCTCGCCCGCGTGAAAAAGCCTCGGCGATGCCTCCTGCAACGAAAAAGTTGCATTTTCGCTTCAATCGGAAGTAATATGAATTACGGGGCACGATAGTTTCCCAGTTCGGAACCCTGTACCGCTAACTAACTTCCAGACTTGCAGTTCGGCCTGTGCAAAAACATAAGAGGTGGTTGGTCCGCCTCCGTCCCGGTTCGGAGAGTTCAATATGTCGTGGTACGCATACTGCCTTACCGAGCACCAGACCCTTCCCAACGGCACCCGTTCCCGACGCCCATTTGTCATTGAAAACGTCCAAGGCGTGAACGGAGCCCCAGTGCTCAGCTATCCCAGCGGCGAGTTTGCTGTGATTGTGAGCGAATACGATCCCAACTCTGCAGAACTTGATCAGAAATCGGCCATCGAGCATGCCCGCGTGGTCAGCGGCTGCTTCCGCAATTCCACTGTATTGCCGTTTCGTTTCGGAACCATCTTCGAGAGTGATGACGCGCTTCGCCAGGCCGTCCGGGTCAACCGGCGCGCCTTCGGCGTGAGTGTCGCCAAGCTCCGCGGCAAGTCCGAGATGCACATCAAGCTGACCGTCACAGACGGCTCGCTGCGTGAGGCCATGATCGACGTCATCCTGCCCGACACCGTCGGCGGCGACTATCTTTCAAAGCTGCGCGTCAAGGCTTCCCGGGAGCGCGAGCGCCAGACCAAGGCCCGTGCTCTTTCGGTGCAAGTTCACAAGCTGTTTAACCCGCTGGAAGAGGAAGTGAGCTGCAAGAAGGTTGCGCCCCAAGGCATGCTCATCGACATCGCCCATCTCATCGATACCAAGTCGGTCGAGAAATACCAGAACCGCTACAACACAGCCGCCAAGCAGTTGAAGAACTGCCAGGTGGCCATCAGCGGACCCTGGCCGCCTTACCACTTCCTGCCCGGAAAGCTGCGCACAGTGGCCGGAAACAGCTAGCTTCAACCCACTCGAGCCGCCGGTTTCGGACTGGCGGCTCGCATTGATCCTCCCCATCACGGCATCCCGGTGCAGTCAATGTGCATGCTTATGCACTCGTCGAGGCCGCGATGGCTGGCCGTCAGACAGTTCCATTCGTTGTTTCCCTCTCGTAAGCCACGAACAGTCAACAACTTGCGCAACTACGAGATGCCATCGGCTACGTGCCGCCTTTTGGCTCGGGAAGTGCTTGTTCCCAATGTACTAAAGAGGCCGCAACCAACAATGACCCTCACTCTCTTCTCTTCAAAACGTTTCCCAAACTGCCGTTCTGGCTGGCGGAGCGGCAACTTGCATCGCCTTTCCTGACAATCACCTACCAACTTGCCTCTTTGAAACGTGGCCCCAGCAATGGGGCCACACTTTTTATGGCGGGCTCCTAGAAGAGCCTCCACACAAAGTGGGCCAGCACTGCAAACAGCAACAGCATGAACACCCCGCCAATCCAGACGAGGAAGTTCAGCGTCAGCTTCGTCGAGTTGATCTCTTTCTTGTCCATACCCCACGCTAGCACAGACGGTCGAGCGATACATCTCACCTGAGGATGACAATCAGACTGACCCACCACCTAAGATCTGGCGGGCGAGACGCCGACGCTACTAGATGGGTTTGCCGCGGAAGAAATAGACCAATTCGACGACCAGGATAATGACGACCATGAGTTCGAGGACGAAGGCGCGGAAGTCCAATGCCCACCGCAGTGATCGGCCAGCCGGCGCGGTGGGTCACGATGCGGTCAGGATAAAGACAGGTACCGATATCCATGCAGTGGCTTGCGCGAGAACGGGCGCGAGTGGGGAACTTACTAGCAGAGTAATTCCCGCCGCGACGAGTAAGCCGCCGGGCAGGCTTGCGAGACGCTGTCGCCACATGATCCACCTTCACACGTGGTTCACTGAGGCTGCCCTAGCGCCGTCGCAGCGGGCGCCGTGGGGGAGTTACCACGATGCGGATGCCCGCTGGCCCTTTCCCGCGAAGTACATCGTGTCCATCCACCTTCTCCCCGGTCAAGAGGTGCCGGATGATCCGAGCAGCCGGTTTACTGGCGACGTGCCATTCGATGGGTGTATTGCCGGCGACGTGGCGCTGCCTCCTCGCCTGCTCAATGATCCCCTCAACCCGGCGCTGCGCGTTGTCAGGCAGTTGACGGTGGGTTCGAAGCGCCCAGTTCCATAGGTTGACGAAGGAACCATCGTGCGACAGGTGCTTTGCTTCCAGCAAGGTGCGGCGTTTATATCCATCGAAAAGCGCGGCAACGTGGCCGTCCGTCACAAGGTAGTCGCGATATGCCGGCTCTCCGGTGATCTGGCGCTGGTAGTGGCGATCCTCCAGCCTATCGGGGCCACCGTGGGCGTTCCCTGTCCAATGCCCAGGGCCAGTGCGCCCTCTGCGGGGCCGGGGCGATTCCAGAAGCGATTCGAGGTCAGCTTCGAGATCTTCCAGCTCTTCTTCGAGATCGGCTTCCCATGCAAGTTCTTGCGAGTCGAGCATACAGGACCTCCGTCAGAATTCGAATTGCGGGCGCGTCCGCCGCGTTCCGTAAAGAATGGCACTAAGGCAGATCCATCTGGCAGTCACACATTCTGACGACACTCAAACGAGTTCAGAGAATCGCGAAAAGGGGCGACGAGGTGCTCTCTAGATCGGACGCCCTTTGAAGAAGTAGATCAGTTCTACGATCAGGATTACTACCACCATGAGTTCGAGGACGAAGGCGCGGCTTTGGTTGAATTCGTCGACCATGAAACGGTAGAGCTCTTCGGCGGTTTGCAGTTTTTGCTGAACCAGGTCCTTGTAGTCGGGCACGCCGACTTTCAAGGCCGCGAGCTTGTAGAGGCGGGCGGAGAACATGTCACTGAGGAACTTGATGGCGTTGTCGGCGCGTTCGGTGAGCTCGCTGACGTCGAGCAGGACGGTGTGGAGTTTGGAGGCGGCGCGGGCAGTGCGCCAGCGCGACCACAGGCCGCGGCCTCCGCGCTCGAGGAAGTCATAGACACCTTCCAGTTGCTTGGTCAGCAATTCGTCGTAGTGGCGGAACTCGAGCAACTGGGAGTTGGCGTACTGCAGGAGTTGTATGGCAGTCTCGGCGCCCACTGGATTGTCGTAGATGAAGGCGGCGTTCCATCCGATTACGGCGAGGTCGTGGGGATAATAGGAAATCCGGGATTGAAGAATTTCCTGCCGCTCGCCATCGGAAAGAGGCTGAGTTTCGCCGCGCACGACTTGAGAGATGAAACCTCCTTGAGAAGCCAGGAGGTCGGTGGCGGAGGGTGAGCCTTCTATCTCGCGAAGGTGGAAGATGAAATAGTCTTCCTGCAACCACTCGGTGGAATACGGCTTGACCAGCGCGGGGGCGGCACGCTCGAGCTTCTGCTTGACGATGCGAGTGGCCAGACTTTCGAAGTTGGTGTCCCAGACCCAGCGGCTGGAAAGTTGGACCAGCTTGTCCCAATCGCCGGAGAAAGGAAGCTCGAAGACCACGCTGACTACGCCGTAGTCGAAGTACTTGATATCGCCCTGAAGGCGCTCGCCGCTTTCAAGCACGAGGGGCTCGAGGACTTCCTCGACCGGAGGACGCTGGTAGCGAACATATCCGGGAGCAAGGTGTTTGAAGCTGGCATCGGCGGTGCGGGCACCGAGGATGTGACGGAGTTCGTCGAGGCGAATCTCTTCGCAAACGTCGAACTGGATCAGCACCAGGACAGAGCCGGATAAGGGAGCGTCCGGGGGCTTGGTTGCCACAAGCGTGGGCAGGGCTTCGGCCGGCACCTTGCCGACGACTGGGGCGGTGATGGTGGTTTCACGATCCATGACTTCAGCAGCCAAGGCTGAACTGCCTGAGACTTCAGGATCCATTACTTCGTAACCCATTACTTCGGGATCCATAACTTCCTAACTGAGAATGCGCACTGAGAATTCGTCCCGCCTCGATGTTATGTCTGGCTTGGTGGAGAAGCGGCGAGAAGTCTATTGTCCCAGAATAAGGGTAATCTGGCGAGGGGCGGAGGTTAGCATTCGGCTATAAATCTCGGTTAAATGCCGTAGAATCAGCGCCTTCTGGACAATTCCCATAATAGAATTCCACCCGCTGCCAGGGCGGCCAAGCCCAGGCCTGCACGCTGCATGGACTGGACGACGTCGGTTTCGTGGCGGCGGATGCGGGAGGATTCTGGGTAGAGGCGGGATTCGGGAGCGTCGTAGTTCAACGCCATTTGCAGGACTTCGGCGAGGTGCAGGGCGTGACGTGGTGTGGACTGGGCGATCTGTTCGCGGCAACTGAAGCCGTCGGCGATGATGAGCCAATCGGGCGGAGCGCGGCGGACGGCGGGAAGAAGTTCGAGTTCGCCGATGGCGATGGAGAGGTCGTACTTGTCGGGTTCGAAACCGAAAGAGCCCGCCATGCCGCAGCAACCGGGAGCGGGACTTTGGAAGTCGATGCCGAGGCGGCGCAGGACCGACTCTTCGGCGGTCATCTTCATGAGGGATTTGTGGTGGCAGTGGCCGTGCAGGAGCGCTTTGCGATTCAGCTGGGGCAAAGAAAGATGTTGGGCGTGAGTTTCGAGGAACTCGCTTAACAGGTACGTCTGGCGTGAGAGGGCCCGGGCGCGTTCGTCGTGGGGAAAGAGGTTGACGAGTTCGTCGCGGAAAACGGCAACGCAACTAGGTTCGAGGCCGACGATGGGGATGCCAGCTTCGATTTCGGGGGAAAGTTCGTCGAGGATCTGAAGCAGGAGCGACTGGGCGCGGTCGAGCATGCCGAAGTCGTAGAGCGGGCGGCCGCAGCAGAGGTTGGCTCGCGGGACGATGACGCGGAAGCCGGCCGCTTCGAGGACTTCGACGGCGGCTTGGGCGGTCTGAGGCTGGAAATAGTTGTTGAAGGTGTCGGGCCAGAGGAGGACCGGCGGGGCAGCTCCTGAAGGGGCGGTCGATTTCGAAGAGCCGGTGGTATCGCTAAAGCGATACCCTGATACGAACCTTCTTGACCGCGTGCGATGGAACCAGGCTTTGAAGGTTTCTGGAGCGAAAGCCGGGATGGCGCGTTCTTTGGGGATTCCGGCGACGAGCTTTGAGAGATCTCGCAGGAATGGGAGTTGCGTGGTCAGGTTGGCGAGGCCGGGGGCGTGCGAGGCGAGGCGCGCCCAGAGATCGATGTTGCCGAATGCGTAGGCGTGGCGCGGGCGGACGCGGCCTTGGTAGTAGTGAGAAAGGAATTCGGATTTGTAGGTGGCGACATCGACGCCGACCGGACACTCGGTTTTGCATCCCTTGCAGGCGAGGCAGAGATCGAGCGACTGTTTCACTTCTTCGCTGCGCCACCCGTCGCGGATGATTCCGTCTTTTCGACCTTGGCCTTGAGTCATCTCCCATAGCAGGTGAGCACGGCCGCGAGTGGAATGTTCTTCATCGCGCGTGGCGCGGTAGCTGGGGCACATCAGGCCGCCTTCTTCGCGGCGGCACTTGCCAACGCCCACGCAGCGCAGAGTGGCTTGAGCGAGGCTGCCGTGGTCGTCGGCGAATTGGAAGTTGGTCTTCGGTTCCCACGGGGAGTAGTCCGCGCCAAGGCGGAGGTTTTCATCGAGTTTGTACGGCGGCTTTCCCGGTAAACCAATCAGCTTGCCGGGATTCATCTTCCATTCGGGATCCCACGCCGACTTGAATTCGCGGAAAGCCTGAACCAACTCGGGGCCAAACATTTTCGGAAGCAGTTCGGCGCGGGATTGTCCGTCACCGTGTTCGCCAGAGATGGAGCCGCCATAGCTGACCACGAGATCGGCAGCCTCTTCCATGAACCTGCGGAACTTGGCGATGCCATCTTTCGATTGCAGATCGAAATTGATGCGGGTGTGGACACATCCGTGGCCGAAGTGGCCGTAGAGCGAGCCTTTATAGGCGTAGGCAGCCATCATCTTGCGCAGGTCGCGGAGATAGCCGCCGAGTTTATCGGGCGCTACGGCGGAATCTTCCCAACCTTCCCAGTTCAGTGGTTCGCCGGGGACATGCGAGGTGACACCGAGACTGGATTCGCGGACTTCCCACACGCGTTTTGTTTGCTGCTTGTCGGTATAGAGCCGCATGTTGGGAGGGCTGGCACTGCGGCTAAGGGACTGCATCAGGCGGCGAGCCTGGGATTCGGCTTCCAGCGCGGTATCGGCGCCAAACTCAACCATCAGCCAGCCTCCACCTTCCGGCAGGAGCGCGAGACCTTCGCAGTTAATGCCCTTCGTTCGGGTGTAGCCGACCAGAAGATCATCAAAGCCTTCGAGGCCGATGGGCTTGTGCCGCATGATTTCAGGGACGTGGTCGGCGCACTGATAAATGTCGGGATAGGCGACGACCAGCAGCACACGTTGGGGAGGACTCTCGACCAGGCGGCAGGTGGCTTCGAGAATGGTGACGCAGGTGCCTTCGGAGCCGACGAGAGCGCGGGCAACGTGAAAGCCGTTCTCGGGCAGAAGGTAATTCAAATTGTACCCGGAGACGCGGCGCGGAATATTCGGAAAACGCTGGCGGACGAGATCGCCGTAGTTCTCAGCGATTTTTTTGAGGGATGCGTGGATCTCATTTACGCGGCCCGGTGCGCTGCGGCTCGATGAACCCGAGCCGCCGGACAGCCGGGGGCGGCTGTCCCCACATGGTTCATCGTGACCTCCGGAAAATCCCGCGCTCTGAATGAGATTTTCGCCGACTCGCAGCCGCGTGCCATCGTAGGTAAGGATTTCGAGCTGCTCGATGTTGTCGTCGGTCTTGCCGGCCATCACGGAATGAACGCCGCAGGAGTTGTTGCCGATCATGCCGCCGAGAGTGCAGCGATCGTGAGTGGCGGGATCGGGCGCGAAGGTGAGGTGATGCTTTTCGGCGGCGGCGCGGAGATGGTCGAGCACGACTCCGGGCTGTACGCGGGCGATGCGGCGGGCGGGATCGATTTCGAGAATCCTCGCCATGTACTTGGAAAAATCGAGGACGACGGCGAGGTTGCAGCACTGGCCGGCGAGAGAAGTGCCGGCGCCGCGGCAGAGGAGCGGCGCGCCGAACTGGCGGCAGAGCGCGACGGTTGTTAAGACATCGTCAGCATCGCGCGGGAGCACAACACCGATCGGGACTTGGCGGTAGTTGGAGCCGTCAGTGGCGTAGAGGGCGCGGGTGCCGCGGTCGAAGCGGACGTCACCTTGAATCTGCGCGCGCAGGGCTTCGGCCAGAGCGAGGGCATCCGCGTGCACGGACTTCGACTTTGCGGCCTGGGCATTTTTCGCGAATGGCTCTGGCATTGCGGCCCGACTTCTCTTCAGTTCGAGGACGAGTTCCCCGCGTCAGAGTTATGGCTCACCTTGGTGATCTGGATTTTTGTCCGGTCGCCCTGGGCTTCGATGTTAATGGTGATCATGGTCCTATGGTCGTTGGAAATGATGGTGCAGCGGCCCGCATCGGAGGTGGTAACCATGGCGTTGGGGAACTTCGATTTATAGAAGGCGGAGACTTGGTCTACCGAGTCGGTGCTCTCGGAAGTTAGCGATGCCGTGTGAACTCCTCCGAAATCGACCGAAGCAGCGCCTTCTTTCAGGGGCTGCGCTCCGGGATAGAGATCCACTCCGAGATTGCGAGCCGCCGCTTCCGGATCTTTTGTGGTCTCGACGCTGCCGAACGGAGTCTCAACTTTCACATTGTTGCCGTCCTGGTGAACGTGCGCGTGGCGAGCGATGCGCCAGGCGAAGATTCCAATCGACGCGACGCTGAGAATTCCCAGAAGCACGACTACGCCTACCACGATCAGGATGACTTTAAGAGCGCCGCCGCCCTGAGGAGGATTGGCGGGAGGCAAGGGCGTGGGAGCAGCTGAAGCGGTCGGTGAAGCAGTGGCGGATGACGTCGGAAGCGTGGAAGCAAGGATGGGTGCGCCGCACTTGCTACAGAATCTGGTGCCGGGAACGATATTCGTGCCACAAGAATTGCAGAATGCCATAAATCACCTCATTTGCATGCGGTTGTACACGTTCGGCGCGAGTATACCGCAGATTGGAGGCGGAAAGAGAGCGCAATGTCGCCTGAGTCTTGGTGCAGATAAGGAAGCGAGCCAAACGCGCGATTATTGGGTCGCAAAAAACGCGACCCTTCGCGCGGCTCGCTCAGATCCTTCACTGCGCAAAGAACGCTTGTTCAGGATGACAATCAAATCTTAGCTCCACAGGCGGGTGGCGTAGTCGGTCATGGTGAGTCCCAGCAAAAGAAGGAGGAAGAATAATGCGGCGATCACCACCAGCTTGGTGAGCTTCTCGCTGGCGCCTTTGACGTGCATGAAGAAGAGAGCGACGAGAGTGGCTTTGATGCTGGCGATGGTGAGGGCGACGGCGGCATTAAATTTTCCCAAGTCGAGCGTAGCGGCGTAAACCGTGAGGGCGGTACCGATGAGAAGCGCAAAGAAGACTACGAAGTATGTGGGCAGCGGCGACGATTTTGCGGATGAATGGTCAGACATAGAGCCTCACGGATGCCGGTCGATCAGGTAAAGCAAGGGGAACAGGTAAATCCAGACAATGTCGACGAAGTGCCAATAGAGGCCGCCGATCTCGACTGGAGTATGCCACTCGGGGGTGAAGCGTCCCTTCCAGGCCATGGCGAAGAGCCAGAGAAAAATTCCCAGGCCGATAATCATGTGCAGCGCGTGCAGGCCGGTCATGACGAAGTAGAGGGAGAAGAAAAGCTGCGCGTGGCTCGGGTCGGCGTACTGATGGGGATGTCCGGGGATCTCAACCTTGTCGAAACTGAAGGAAGCTCCGGGAACGTGATGCTCCTCGAACTTGTCTTTGTACTCGATGCCTTTGATGCCGAGGAAGGTGAGGCCGAGGAGCATGGTGACAGCGAGGCTGACGAGCAGCAGAGTGCGCCGAGCGGTTTGCGCCGCCCAGACGGCCAGGACCACGGTTAGGCTGCTGCAGATGAGCACGGCCGTGTTGGTGGCGCCTAGAGGCATGTTGATCGACTTGCTGGCGGCGGCGAAGTCTCCAAAGAATTTCAAGCGATAGACCAGATAAGCGCAGAACAGGCCGCCGAAGAACATGACTTCGGTGGCGAGAAAGAGCCACATGCCCAGGCTGGCGGCGTCGCGCTGCTGTTGCGGCTCGGCGAAATGGTGCAGGAGAGCCGGGTTGTGGGCTTCGCCGTGAGCGTCTGCATGAACGGCTGCGGCGGAGCTGGCGTTATTTTGCAACGGGGACCTCCTGCTTGTAGGGTGCGTCCAGCTCGTCGTAGTTATAGGCTTCCCAGGTTACGACGGGCTCTGTGTCGAAGTTGAAGGTCGGCGGCGGCGAAGACGTTTTCCACTCGAGTCCGGCGGCATTCCAGGGATTGTCGGACGACGGCTTGCCGTAGCGCATGGACCAGAGGAAATAAATCATGGGCAGAAGATATCCGACACCGAGGACGGTTGCGCCGGCGGTCGACAGAACGTTGAGCACCTGAAATTCCGGCATGTGGCTGTAATCGTAGTAGCGGCGCGGCATGCCCATGTAGCCGAGTAAGAATTGCGGAAAGAAGGTGAGATTGAAACCGATGAAAACGATCAGCGCGGCCAGACGCGCCCAGCCTTCGGGATAGAGTCGTCCTGAGATTTTGGGCCACCAGAAATGCATTCCTCCCAGGTAGCCCATCACGGCTCCTCCGACCATGATGTAGTGAAAATGGGCGACGACGAAGTAGGTGTCGGTGACGTGGACATTAATGCCGAGGGCCGAGAGGAATAGCCCGGTGAGGCCGCCGATGGTGAAGAGTCCGAGGAAGCCGAAGGCGTAGAGCATGGGCGCATCGTAGTGGATGGAGCCCTTGTAGAGAGTCGCCGTCCAGTTGAAGACTTTGATGGCGGAAGGCAAAGCCACGGCATAGCTCAAGAAGGAAAATACGAGAGCGGAGTAGACGGAGATTCCGGCCACAAACATGTGGTGAGCCCAGACCAGGAAGCCGAAGACGGCGATGGCAATGGAGGAGAATGCGACGAAACCGTAACCAAAGATGCGCTTGCGCGAGAAGCAGGCGATGATTTCAGTGACGACGCCCATGGAGGGCAGAATCATGATGTAGACGGCGGGATGGGAATAGAACCAGAACAGATGTTGAAAGAGGAGCGGATCTCCGCCGAGTTTGGGATCGAAAATGCCGAGGTGCAGAGCGCGTTCGGCGGCAACCAGCACGATGGTGACGGCGACGACCGGCGTGCCAAGAAGTTGAATGATGCTGGTAGCGTAATGCGCCCAGATGAACAGGGGCAAACGTGACCAAGTCATGCCTGGGCAACGCATGCGGTGGATGGTAACGACGAAGTTCAGGCCAGTAAGGATGGAAGAGAATCCGGCGACGAAGATCGCGAGTCCGGCTTCGACTATTTTCGTATTGGTGAAGGAAGTGCTAAAGGGAGCGTAGAACGTCCAGCCGGTGTCGACACCGCCGGTCAGCATGCAGTGCAACATCATCACGCCGCCGATGACGTAGAGATACCAGCTCAGCAAGTTGATGCGGGGGAAGGCGAGATCCTTGGCCCCGATCATGAGCGGTACGAGAAAGTTGCCGAGCACGGCGGGGATGGACGGGATCAGGAAGAAGAAGACCATCACCATGCCATGCATGGTGAAGAGTTTGTTATAGGTATCGGCCTGAACGAGGTCGCCCGCGGGAGTGAGCAGTTCGAGGCGAATGAGCAAGGCAAAGAAACCGCCGATGAAAAAAAAGAACGTGATGGAGAGGAGATAAAGCAACGCGATGCGTTTGTGGTCGGTGGTGAGCAGCCACGACCAGACTCCGTACTCCTTGTTTAAGTAGTTTTCACGTTCGACGGGTTGAGGAATCGCGGTCGGCATACTTATCGCACCTGACTTCCATTGGACTGAGCATTCGGCTGAATATCGGGTTTGGCGTTTTCCTGAGCTGCCGGCGCGGCCGTGCTGGCGCTGGTTTTATTCTTCTCCACCGCACTGCCCGGCTTGGCCGTCGAAATGGACTTGATATAGGCGACGAGCGCGTTGACCTGTTCTTCGCTGACCAAGCCTTGAAACGTGGGCATGATGGGCTGGAATCCCTTGACCCGCTTGGCTCCTGGGTCGAGGATGCACTCGCGAACGTAATTCTCATCGGCGGTGACGGTGCGGCCGTCTTCGAGTTGGACGGGACTACCGAAAACTCCGTGCAGATTAGGGCCCCGGCCTTGCATGTCACTGCGATGGCAGGTAGAGCAGCCGAGTTCGGCGAAAATCTTCTCGCCGGTCGCGGAGAGTGGACCGGTCGAACCACCGTTGATCCAGGCTTCATACTGAGCCGGCTCGAGCACTACGATTGAGCCGACCATGCCGGAGTGCTGGGTGCCGCAATACTCCGCACAGAATAAATGGTAGACGCCAGGCTTGGTGGCGCGGAACCATTCGACGGTGTAGCGGCCGGGAAGCACGTCCTGCTTGATGCGAAAAGCGGGAATGTAGAAGCTATGAATCACGTCCTGCGAAGTCATGATTAGTTTGACGTCGCGTCCTACGGGAACGTGGAGTTCGTTGATCTCGCGTTGACCCTCGGCGTGTTCCACCTTCCACATCCATTGTTTTGCGACGATGTAAACTTCGGTCGCGTCGTCGGGCGGGGTGCGCTCTTTGAAGTAGACGATGGCGCCCCACGCGAAGATGACCATGAAGATGAGGAACGGGATGGTGCTCCAGGTGATTTCCAGCGCAGTGGAACCTTCAATCTGTTCGGCCCGGACGCCGGGACGGTGACGGAAGCGAGCGGCGAAAAAAATGACGAGGACGAAGACCAGCAGGGCCATCATCCCGGTGACGATGAGGAGGAAAATATAGAGAGCGTCCACGTGGCCCGCCATCGTGGAGGCTTGCTCCGGCCATAATGGAAAATTATTGAGCATACTCAGTCGTTGGTCGTTAGTCGTTGGTCGTTCGCCATTTCGTGTCGAGTCTTACCGTGTGCCCGCACCGCCGGGTAGTGTCCGGCGGGGCACAGACAAATCCAACCGCCACAAGATAAAAAGAAAAAGGCCCATGAAGAGAATTGTGGAGGCCGCCGCCAGGCGCAGGATGTTTGCTACCATGGCGCCATATTTTCCGGTCTCAGGATCATAGTGATAGCAATAGAGCAGGACGGCATCGACGGCATTGCCGATCTTGCCCTGCGAAGCCTCCACCAATCCCATGCGCAGATCCTTGGGCGGAAAATCCACGCCGTAGAAATAGCGCGAGATGCGGCCTTGCGGCGTGAGCACCATGATGGCGGTGGCATGCGCGAACTGATTGCGCTTAGGGTCATACTGATACTGGAAGCCGACAACTTTGGTGAGCGCGTTGATCGAATCCGGCTGGCCGGTGAGGAAATGCCAGCCTGAAGCGGCATTGGGCCGTCCGTAGCGAGCGACGTAGTCTTTCTTCTTGGCGGCGGCCATCTCAGGAGTTTCGCGCGGGTCGAAGCTGACGGTGACCACGTCGAATTGATTGCCCACGTCGAACTTCACCAGACGCATGGCACTGGCGAGACCGGCCAGAGCCTCGCCGCACAGCATGGTGCAGTTGTAATAAACCAGGTTCAGGATGAGAGGCTTGTGGCCGAAGTAGTCCCCGAGCTTCACGGTCTTACCGGTATCGTCGAGAAAAGTGAGATCGGGCGGGACCTGCGCGTCCAGATGTTGCTCGATGCCAACGTTCTCGAGCCGGGGAGGACGCGAGTTGGCGGGAGGAGACATGACGCCATTGTTCATCTGGGCCAGGGCGGACGTCGCCAGTAGCGCGAGCGCTAGTAAGATGCGCGCGGTGGAAATCGAATTGTTGCGCTTACGACTCACTTCGCAGCTCACTGCTTTTCACCCTTCTTGCCGGTTCCGTTCTTGCTGATTCCATTCGTTTTTTCGGTTTTCGCAACAGCCGCGTCGCCAGCTTGCGGACGCACCGGAAGACCGCGCTGCACTAACAAATCCATGGCGTGCTCGATGGGGATGCGGACTGTGCCGGCGTTTTCATCGACCCAGCCGTAGCTATCCAGCAGGCCGTCTTCGCGCACGCGAATCTTGTTCAACTGATTTCGTTCATCGGTCTCGAGGCGCGGGTCCGGGAACGCCTTTTCCGCATGTTCCTCATAGTCCCCTTTGGTCTTGAGCACCGGCTGGGGCTGATCCGCGACCAGTGGACTCAGAGGCGGCTGGTTCGCCTTTTCGCGCTTACCGAGAAACTTATAAACGCCCACCAGAAACAGAGCGACCAGCAGCGTGGCTACGCCCAGGCTCAGCAGGAAATAGAGAATGCCAGACGCCTGGAGATCCTGGTGTTCGAAGTTCTCCTTCTCGGCTGGGTTCTCGTGTTTAATCTCGTGAGTCATTTCTCGTTGATTATCTTCCGTCCGTCATTTCTCGTTCCACCTGCTGGTTACACGTGCATTTCATGCGTCGGCTGCAAAACTTCGTGTGCATCCGGGTCATAGGCTGGCAGAAGCGGCAGCGACGCCAGATTGCGGAAAAAATACCAGAGCCAGATTCCGCCGATGGCGATGGGCACGACTATGTCGGCCAAGGTTAAAACGAAAGTCTTGGAAAAGTTCGGCTCGATGATCCAAAACAGATCGAGGTAGCGCATCAGCAACATCCAGGCCGCAAGCCACACCAAGCGGCGAATGTCGCGCTTGAAGGGACGCGAGAGCAACATCGCAAAAGGGATAACAAAGGCGAATAGGACCAGAATCAGCCCAATCGACGCCCAGCCCCCATGGAGGCGCGTTAGATAAAAGGTAATCTCCGAGGGCAGGTTGCCGGCCCAGATGATCAGCCACTGCGAGAAGTTGAAGTACGCCCAGACCATGGTGAAGGCCAGCATCCACTTGCCGTGGTCGTGGACGAAGTCGGGCGTCAACATCTCCGACATGGGCTTGTAGTCATAAAGAATGCGCTCGACCACCACCGCGAAACACATCGCGGAGAGCACTTCGCCGATGAGGATCACCAGGCCGAAGATGGTGGAAATCCAACTGGGGTCGAGGGACATGACCCAGTCGATGGCGGCGAAGGAGATGGTGAATCCGTAGAGGATGAGCCCGGGGCCGCTCACTGCCTTGAAGCGTTCGCTGTTGTCGGGAGCACCAGCATGGTCGGTTTGCTTCGACCATTTCGAGAGAAGGAACGAGATGAGGTTCCAGACTGCGAAATAGAAGATGGCGCGAATGATGAAGCCGTTCACGGTGAGGTAGGGCTGGGTGATTTTTTCGAGGTGCTCGCGCAGATGCTTGTCTTCAATGTTGCCGAGCGGCTGCGCCCAGATGTAGAGGCGGCGAATGCCCAGAATGACGGGAATGAAGAGAACCGCCAGCAGCGGCAGCGTGCGCATGGCCGCGCCCAGAATGCGGCGAATGACGGTGCCCCAGCCGCCGCCGGTGAGGTGGCGGATCATCAGAATCGCCATGGAACCGAGCGCCACGCCCAACCAGCACATGAAGCCGAGCAGGTAGGCGCGATAGAACTCATCGGGACGCACGAAGGCTAAGACAGCGGAGATTGCGGCGAAGATCACGCCGACCACGAGCGAGCGCTGAGATATTTTTCTTACGACTTCAGGCGCCGTCAGATCGAGATGTGGAGTGGCAGCGGCGCTCATTTTTGTTCCTCTGACTTTGAACTTGCTTCAGGTGCGATTACCGGGAGAGTCGCGCCTGAACCGGGCTCGCCGCTGAACTGCGGCGGTTCCGAGGGCAGGTCCTGTCCGGAGGGTACGTCCGCCCGGGTTGCGTTCTGGCTGAGTTGCAGCGCGCGGACGTAGGCCACGATGTTCCAGCGATCTCGCGGTGGAATCTGCGAAGCGTAGTCGGGCATGATGCCGAAGCCGCTGGTGATCACGTCATAAAAGTAACCGAGCGGAGCTTTCTGCAGCCGCGGGATGTGGTACGACGGCGGCTTGCGCGGGAAGCCGCGCGACGGAATGAATCCATTACCGTCGCCGACGCGGGAGTGGCAGGGCGCGCAATAAATGTTGTAGCGCTCGCGTCCGCGTTCGAGAACTTCTTTGGTCACGGGAAACGGCATGTAGTCGCCGGGAGTGTTGCCGGTTTTGCCGGTGTAGAAGTAAGTGTCGGCACGCAACTCGCCCCGAGCTATTGTGCCTTCGACGGGGGGGCGCTCGGAGCGCTGGTCGGAGAAAAAATCGCTGCGGGAAAGCGGATTCTCGCGCGGCTGGACGTGCATATCGATGCGGCAGCCGGAGAGCAGCGTGATCACCGGCAACAGGAGTGTCAACGCGAGAAAATGCCAAGCTTGAAACTTCCGTGGAATCCCACTCTTGCGCCAAAAACGCGCAAGAATGGGGCACCCATCTTTCGAGGTGGGACGCACGTCGCACGACGAGTGAGTCGAAGTTTGGTGGTGGCGCAGCATGCTAGCTGGGCACCTCCGAAATCGAGCGCGGTTCCAGGGCCTGCAGAAAATCGAACGTCCCGGCCGGATCGTACTTGGGATCGGAAGAAAACACGATCAGGAAGAAGCGGTCTTTGGAGGCCAGCGCAAAGCGCGGCACGTTGAACACCGGGTGATAAGGCATGGGCAAGCCGTTGAGCGCGAGCATGCCGAAGACGGCGGAGATTCCGGCGAAAAGAATCGTCATCTCAAACGTGATCACGATGAACGCGGGCCATGAATGATAGGGCTTGCCGCCGATGTTGAGCGGATAGTCGATGGCGGACATCCAGTACTGCATGAGGTAACCGGTGAGGCCGCCGACGATGCCGCCAATCAACACGACCAGAGGAACCTCGTCGCGGTGAAAGCCGAGTTCTTCCGCCAGGCCTTCGATGGGGAATGGACTGTAGGCATCGATCTTCTTATAGCCGGCCTCGTGCGTGCGTTTGGCGGCGTCGATCAGAGCCTGAGCGGAATCAAACTCCGCCATAATGCCGTACATCGGTTCGCGCTTCATTCTTTAACCTCCGCTTCCGGCAGGAGGGTGCGCATTTCAAAGATCGAGATCATCGGCAACAGGCGCACGAACAGGAAGATGGCTGCGAGGAACATCCCAATGGTGCCGATGTAAGTCATCCAATCCCAGCGCGTGGGATAGTACATACCCCACGACGAGGTGAGGAAATCGCGATGCAGGCTGACCACCACGATGATGAAGCGCTCCAGCCACATGCCCACCAGGATGACGCCGGAAATAAAGAAGAGCGCGATCGGACTGGTGCGCAGCTTGCGAATCCAGAGCACCTGCGGGATGAAGATGTTGCAGATAAGAAGCGACCAGTAAGGAATGGCGTAGGGTCCGTGGAGGCGGTTCCACAGCGTGAAGGCATCGTAACGGTCGCCGCTGTACCAGCCCATGAAGGCCTCGATGCCGTAACCGTAGGCGACGATCAATCCTGTGGCGAGCATGACCTTGGCGGCATTCTGAAGGTGGCGCTCGGTGATGAAATCTTCCAGGCCATAGATTTTGCGGATGGGAATCGCGAGCATCAAGACCATCGCGAAGCCGGAATAAATAGCGCCGGCGACGAAATATGGCGGGAAGATAGTGGTGTGCCAACCGGGGACGATGCCGACGGCGAAATCAAAGCTCACGACGGTATGAACGGAGAGCACTAGCGGCGTGGCCAATCCGGCGAGCAGCAGATAGGCTGTCTCGTAGCGGTGCCAGTGGCGCGCCGATCCGCGCCAGCCGAGCGAGAGAATGCCGTAGATTATTCTGGTGGCGGGATGCTGCGCGCGATCGCGCAGCGTGGCCATATCGGGAACCAGGCCGATGAACCAGAACAGTGCTGAGATGGTGGCGTAGGTGGAGACGGCAAAAACGTCCCACATGAGCGGGCTGCGGAATTGCGGCCACACGCCCATGGTGCTGGGATAAGGGAACAGCCAGTACGCCAGCCAGGGACGGCCGACGTGGATGGCGGGAAAGATTCCGGCGCAAGCCACAGCAAACAGCGTCATGGCCTCGGCGAAGCGGTTGATGGAATTGCGCCACGACTGCCGCAGCAGAAGAAGAATGGCGGAGATGAGCGTGCCAGCGTGGCCAATGCCGATCCACCACACGAAGTTGACGATGGCGAAGCCCCAGCCGATGGGGATGGTCACGCCCCAGATGCCGATGCCTTTCAGGACGAGGTAGCCGATGGCGTAGAGCATCATCATCGTCATCAGGAAGGCGACGCCGAAACCCAGGAACCAGCCGTTCGAGGCGGGACGGGTGAGCACGATCGCGCTGATCTTGTCGGTGACCGAGCCGAAGGTGTAACCTGGCTCGATGACGGGAGCCTGCGCGTCTGCCGTTATTTTGTATTGCTCGTCCATTATTGTTCGCCCACGCTCGGGCTGCGCTCCGCGCTGCTGTTATCCCTTTAACTCCGGGTTCGGGTTGCTGACTTCCGCCAGGTACGTGGTCCGGGGGCGAGTGTTGAGTTCGCCCAGCAGGCTGTAATTCCGCGACAGCGCCTTCAATTTCGAAACCTTGCTGTCCGGGTCGTTCAGATTTCCGAAGATGATTGCGCGTGCCGGGCAGGACTGCTGGCACGCGGTCTGCAACTCGTCCCCGACCTTGATTTGCTTGCCCTCGCGCACCGAAGCGGTTTCCGCGTCGATTTTGTGTTCGTTGATGCGCTGTATGCAGTAGGTACACTTTTCCATCACGCCGCGGCTGCGCACGCTGACGTCGGGATTGCGCATCATTTTGTATTGCGGCGTGACCCAATCCTGGAACAGCAGGAAGTTGAACCGCCGCACCTTGTACGGACAGTTGTTCGAGCAATAGCGCGTGCCCACGCAGCGGTTGTAAACCATGTCGTTCAGGCCTTCGCTTGAGTGGTTGGTCGCGCCCACCGGGCAAACCACTTCGCACGGCGCATTCTCGCATTGCATGCAGGGCACGGGCTGGAAAAACGCTTTGGGATTGTCGCGGTCACGGGCTTCCGGATCGGGATACTGATAGTACGTATCGACGCGGATCCAGTGCATGTGGCGGCCGATGACCGCCTGCTCCTTGCCGACGACGGCGATGTTGTTCTCCGACTGGCAGGCCAGCATGCAGTTGTTGCAGCCCACGCAGGAGTTCAAATCGATCGCCATGCCCCACGCGTAGTCTTCTTCTTTGTAGGGATAAGGCTTGTAGAGCGTGAGGCTGGGCGCAGGCTCTTCTTCCTGCGCGAAGGCCGGCTCTTTCCGGTATTCCTCGAGCGTGGTCTCGCGGACCAGCGGGCGATGGCCGCCGTCGGGAGTCTCCATGCTTTGCATCCCCTGCGTGGAGGCCAGCTTGTAAGTTTCTCCGGTCTTGCGGATTTGCAGGCCTGTAGCGATCCACGGGGCAGCGGTTGTGCGCAGCGCATAGGCGTCGAAGCCTTGCGCTGTGCCGACGCGGCCGGCGCGGCGGCGACCGTAGCCCAACGTCACCGTGACTGAGTTGTCGGGATGTCCGGCTTGAATCCAGACGGGGCCGGTGACTTTCTTGCCATTCAATTCCAGCTCGACGACGTCCTCAGTTTTGATCTGCAGCCGCTCCGCCATCTTGGGACCGATGAGCACGGCATTGTCCCAGGTGAGCTTGGTCATCGGCTTGGGAAGTTCCTGCAGCCAGCCGTTGTTGGAGAACTGGCCGTCGTAAATGCTGGGATCGCGGCGGATGTTGAGCTCGATGGCGTCCTGCGATGCCTGCGGGGATAAGACCCTGTACGACGGGGTGCCTGCAGGCGCCGGTGACCACCTGCCAGCTGCATCAGAAGCCTTCACTTGCTTGAGGGGTAATGCCGTGCCCTCTACCCAACCGTCGTGCA
>Ga0116133_1000165_pt1 | contig 19757 bp, 9 predicted proteins | sample June2015DPH_19_2_FD_89736 | JGI IMG/M metagenome (GOLD analysis project Ga0116133, IMG submission 89736) | Peatland microbial communities from SPRUCE experiment site at the Marcell Experimental Forest, Minnesota, USA - June2015DPH_19_10 | ecosystem: Environmental > Terrestrial > Soil > Wetlands >...
TGGAGTATCCACTGGATGAGCTCCTGATCATGCACCGCCTCACGCAAGAAAAAGCGATTGAGCTGCACGGAGTTGGCATCGTCGGGCCAGATGGCGCAAACAACTTGTTTGTCGGACATTCCGGAGCGGGCAAAAGTACGACAGCGCGGCTTTGGACCTCGCTCGACAACGTGGAGATTCTGAGCGACGACCGGATCATTGTGCGCGAGGACAAAGTTCTTGAAGAGAAGCTACGCAAAGATGCGACCCAGATTTTCATGTACGGCACGCCGTGGCATGGCGAGGCCGCGTTTGCTTTGCCGCAGCGCGCTCCGCTGCAACGTGTCTTCGTTCTTGAGCATGGACACGGCAACGTGCTCACGCGCCTGACCCGCAGCCAGATGGTCGCGGAACTCTTCGCGCGCAGCTTCGTGCCGTTTCACCGGCACGAGTACGTCGACTCCGCCCTAAGCTTTCTGGAACGAGTAGCTGATTCCGTCCCTTGCTACCGCTATTCTTTCGAGCCCGACGAACGCGCCGTAGACAGAATTCTTCACTTCAATGACTAACAGCGAGTCGGATTCAGAAAGGTTCGAGGCTCTCAGCCGCGAACTACTGAAAAACGGGTTGAGCATGCGGTTCGAAGCGCGCGGCGCGAGTATGTCCCCAATCATTCGCGACGGGCAGGTTGTCTACGTTACTCCGATAATGGTGAGCAAATTACGAAAGGGCGATATTGTACTTACGAAAGGCCATGGCGGCTTCCGCGTCCACCGCCTAGTGATTACCAATCATTCTAAGAATTTGTTTATTACCCGAGGCGACGGCGGACAGCAAAACGACCCTCCGTTGCGCGGCGACCAGATTCTCGGCATTGTCGTCGCCAAAGAGGTGAGGTTGGGCAGAAAACTTGTGCGCACGAAACTAAAAGGAATCAGCGGCAAATTGCTGCAAGCAGCGGCGGAGGGACAGCGTGTTCTCGGAAAACTCTTGGAGATGGCAGGCGTCGCCCCGCCGGCGCGAGCGACTTCCCAAGCTGCGGTGCGCAAGCAGGTGCGCCCCACTCTCGGTGCACTGATCGTCTTGTTCCTTATGCTGGCAGCGTCATATGCCAGAGGCCAGGTCGCAGTCGATTCTGCTAGCTCCAGTTCGGCAAACTTGGCGGGAGCCGGCACCGAAACCCTTACCTTTACCCACACCACTACCGCCACGGCGAACCGTGTCCTCATTGTGGGCGTTTCGATCAACATTACGAATGCACCCACAACTGACGTCACGGGTGTGACCTACAGCGGCACGGCGCTGAGTTTCGTCGGGGCGCAGAACGATGCCGGTGGCACGCGCCGAGTGGAGATGTGGTACCTGCTGGCCCCAGCGTCCGGCACGAATCTTCCAATTGTGGTGTCGGTGGACATCCCCACGGCAGTGACCGAGGGTGTAGTTGCTGGCGCGACCACATTCACGGGAGTGGATCAGACCGCGCCCCTCGGAACCTTCGTGTCAGCCGATGGCGCTGCGGGTACCTACTCGCAACTGAATGTGCCCAGCGTGGTCAACGGCATGATTCTGGACACGCTGGCCACAGATGGAACCCAGACGGTCACCGTACCTGGTCCTCAGACGCAGCGGTGGAATGTGTTAAGTCAGAACAGCACAAATCCTGGCGTGCGAGCCACGGGTAGCAGCCGCACCGGCGCACCCAGCGTTCCACTCTCGGAGACATTCAGCGGCACTTCCAATTGGTCGTTGGGAGCCGTATCCATCAATCCCACAGCGGCCGATATCGGAGTCACGACCAGCGTCGGCAGCGCGGTTTTTCTGGGATCGAATACAACCTACAACATCACAGTCTTCAATAATGGAACATCCGCAGCCAACGCCGTCACGCTGAACGACACTCTCGCCGCGGGCATGACACTGGTCTCAGCCATTCCAAGCGTGGGCACGTGCGTCACCACTACCAACCCCATCACGTGTACCATAGGCACGCTGGCGAGTGGGACAAACGCTACTGTAACAGTCGTTGAAACCGCCACCGCCTCAGGGTCATATACCAACACCGCGACCGTAACAGATTCCGGAACACCGCCAGATCCGAACACCGGCAACAACACCTACGTAGCGGTTGCTACAGTGCAGTCAATTGCCTGCGGTACCACCTCGCAGGCTGCGGCCGGAAATAATCTCACTGGCGTCTTAAACACGTACTACCCGGGGGCAGCCAACGTGGCCGCGGGAGCCACCTCCATCACTGTGGGTGCCGCGACCGGCGCTGGTAACGCAATCGCCGCCGGAAATCTTTTGCTGGTCATCCAGATGCAGGATGCCAGCATCAACGACTCGAACACCGTCGCGTATGGGAATGGATACACAGGCCAGGGATTTACCTCTCTGAATAGCGCCGGCGAGTACGAGTTCGTTACCGCGCAAAGCGCAGTGGGTACAACAGGTGGCTCAGTAATCATTTCCGGAGCAGGCCTGGGCGGCGGATTGGTTTTCGCTTATCACCACGCCACGGCCTCAGCAACTGCGGGCCAGAGCACTTACCAGGTGATTGTGGTGCCGCAATACACGACTGCTTCCTTCAGTTCGGGTTCGCCACCCACGGCGCTAGCCTGGAATGGTTCCACGGGCGGGGTTTTGGCCTTAGATACTTCGAGTACGCTGACTCTAAACGGAGCCACCGTCTCGGTAAGTGGTCTAGGCTTCCGCGGCGGAGCGGGAATGCAATTAACGGGCGGAGGCGGCGCCAACACAGATTATCGTCAACCCGCTCCGGCCACGTACACCGGAGCCGTGGGCGGGGAGGCCGGTTATGACGCTGCGAAGGGCGAAGGAATCGCGGGTACTCCGTTTTGGGTTGAGTCCGGTGCCAGTTTTGCGGCTGGGAATAGCAGTTATCCGAGTGGTACCGCGGGAACTGACGGCAGCATGGCCCGCGGAGCTCCGGGCAACGCCGGCGGAGGAGGCACCGATGCTGACCCCGCGGCTAATGACCAAAACGCCGGCGGCGGTGGCGGCGCTAACGGTGGCGCTGGAGGTTTTGGCGGCGACTCGTGGAATACTAATCTGAGCGTAGGCGGCGAAGGTGGCACTGCTTTCCCCGCGACCATCAATCGCGTCGCGATGGGTGGCGGAGGTGGTGCGGGAACGCGCAACAATTCTGATGGCGACAATCAGGCCAGTGGGGGCGCTACCGGTGGCGGCATCATCATCATTCGCACCTACGCGCTCAGCGGCGCGGCAATCCTCACCGCCAACGGAATAAACGCTTACAACGGCACGGCCAACGATGCGGGCGGCGGCGGCGGAGCAGGTGGCAGCATCGTTGTTCTTTCGGCAAACGGCGGGGAGAGCGGCCTAACGCTGCAAGCGAACGGTGGCAACGGTGGCGACGCCTGGGCTTCGGAACCCTTCACTCTCGGAAACCGTCACGGCCCCGGCGGTGGCGGTGGCGGTGGAGTGGTTCTGGTTTCCGGCAGTCCGGCGAGTATCAGCGTAAGTGGCGGAACGAACGGCCTGACCGAAGATCCCGGAGTGTCCTACGGATCAACCCCCGGCGCCGCGGGCACCAGCGTTACGAACGCGTCAATATCTCAAACTTCCGGTACGCAGTCTGGCGCACAGTGCACTCCCGACATGACGCTCACCAAGAGCCATGCCCCGGGTACACTCACTCGCGGTTCAACCGCCACCTACACCATCCCTGTCGAGAACCTGAGTCCGTACGGTTCCACCAGCGGCACGGTAACGGTGAACGATACGCTGCCCTTGGGTCTTACTCCCACGAGTGCCACCGGGACCGGATGGACTTGCTCCATCGCATCGCAAACCGTCAGCTGCGTCAATTCGATGGTCTTGGCGGCGAATAGTTTTTACCCATCGATTACTATCAACGCCAATGTCGCGCAGACCGCTCCCTCCACCGAAACGAACACTGCCATCGTGGGTGGCGGCGGCGAAATCAATCTGTCGAACGACAGCTATACCGATGTAGCCAATGTGTCCTCCAGCGCAGATCTCAGCGTGACCAACACCGCCGCTCCGGATCCAGTCGCAGCCGGCAGCAACATCGCTTACACCCAAATCGTCACCAATAACGGTCCCAGCGCCGCGGACAACGCGTCGTTGGTTGAGGCTATTCCCGCGAACACCACATTTGTTTCCATTGCCGCGCCCGCCAACTGGAGCTGCACTACGCCGCCCGTTGGTGGGACCGGCAACGTCGTTTGTAACGACTTGAATATGGCCGGCAGCACCGCCGCCACTTTTAGCCTGATCACGAAGGTCACGGCCGGGACGGCGAATGGCACCGTGATAACGGATACCGTCACCGTTAGCTCCTCAGTGACTGATCCGAATTCTGCGAACAACACAGCCTCCGCTTCCACCGTCGTTGGGACGACTACGGGAGCGCAGTTATCCGTCACCAACGTTGCCTCACCGAATCCAGTCGTGACCGGTAACAATATTGCTTACACGCAGGTCGTCACCAACACCGGGACGGCAGCAGCTACCGCTGCAACCTTTACCGAAGCAACGCCGCCGAATACTACATTTGTTTCGATCACGGGTGCGACGGGTTGGACCTGCACAGGTTTCCCCACGGTCTGCACCAACGCCAGCGTGGCAGCGGGTTCCTCCGGCACCTTCACCGTGGTCTACAAGGCGAACACCGGCCTGGCAAGCGGCACAATCATCACCGATACAGCGACCGTGACTGCCACGAACCAAGCCTTCGGCGCCAATTCCGCCACGGCCACCGACGTAGTCGCATCTTCCTCAGCGCAGGCCGACGTTGCGCTGAGCACATCGGCCACGCCTCTCACCGTCTACCCCGGGAATAACATCACCTACTTACAAACGGTGACGAACAATGGTCCCGGGCCAGCTTCTGCCGTCAGCTTTCTGGAAGCGGTGCCCAACAATACTACGTTCGTCTCCGCCTCTGCTCCCACTGGTTGGACCTGCACAGCCCCGGCCGTAGGCGGGACGGGCAACGTCACCTGCAGCGACCCGACCTTGGCCTTGGGTGCGTCGGCGAACATCATCGTCGTTGTGAACCTGGCTCCAAGTGTCACCGTCGCTTCGATCACGGCAAACTCCTCGGTTTCTTCCACGACAAGCGATCCCAACTCGGCTAACAACAGCACGACCATCAATACTCCCGTCACCACAGCTTGCGACCTGGCCGTAACCAACAGTGGCACACCCAGCCCGGTAGCGGCGGGCAGCCATATCACTTACACCCAGGTTGTGACCAACACTGGCCCCAGCAACTGCAGCACAGACACGTTCACGGAAGCGATTCCGGCCAACACGACATTCTTCTCTCTTGCCCCCGTACCTGCGGGATGGACTTGTACCACCACCGGATCCATCAGTTGTACGAATCCCAGCGTGGCGCCGGGCTCGACCAGTACCTTCCCCGTGGTGGTGACTGTGACTGCAGGCACGGCGGCGGGAACCATCATCACCGACACAGCGACAGTTGCCACCTCTACCAGTGACACGAATAACAACAACAATTCAGCCACGGTCACAATTGGGGTAGCGGGGGCGGGGCAAGCAGATTTGAGTGTTACAAACACAGCCAGCCCGAACCCGGTGTCGGCCGGTAGCAACATCACCTACACGCAGACCGTAACCAACGGTGGTCCCGCCAGCGCGAGCACCGTTACGTTCACGGAAACCCTTCCGGCTAATACAACAGCGGTGTCGCTAAGCGGTCCCGCCGGCTGGACCTGCTCGGTAGGGACGCTCACCTGCACCATCGCAACCTTCGCTGTCTCCACCGCGAACTTCACATTCGCGGTGACGGTAAGCACGAACGTCACTTCCGGATCCACTATCACTCAAACCGACTCAGTCTCCTCAACCACCAGCGACCCTAACCCCGGCAACAACAGCGCGTCAGCCAGCGTGCAGGTTGCGGACTCGGCTGACTTATCGGTCACTAATGCTGCCAGCCCGGTTCCAGTGCTGGCCGGCGCCGACATTAGCTACACACAAGTTGTAACTAATGGCGGGCCAAGCACAGCGACTGCTGCGAGGTTCACCGAAAGCACGCCGCCCAATACGACGTTCGTGCAGTTAACGCCGCTCCCGAGCGGATGGTCTTGCATCCTTCCGATGGCCGGCACCACAGGCACAATCACCTGCACGAATCCCAGCTTCGCGCCAGGAACAGCCAGTTTCCCGGTTGTTGTGAAGGTAGATGCGGGGACTGCGGCCGGGACGGCAATCAATGACATCGCAACTGCGAATTCCTCAACGACCGATCCGAACCCAGCCAACAACAGCGCGATTGCAGCGGACGTCGTTGCGACCGCGACTCAAGCCGATCTGATCACCACGAACTCTGCGGTGCCAACTTCCGTTGCCGCGGGTAGCATCGTCACTTATACGCAGAGCGTCACCAACAATGGACCATTGGCTGCAGCATCTCCCAGCTTTACTCAAACCACACCGCCGAATACTAACTTCCAGTCCATCACGGCTCCGGCGGGCTGGACGTGCACCAATCCCGCTGTCGGAGCCGCAGGTACGATCACCTGCACAGCCACCACTCTCGCTCTAAATGCCACAGCCAACTTCACTCTCGTGCTGCAAGTGAATGCCAGCACCGCTTCCGGAACAAACATTGCCGAAACCGCCACGGCCACCGCCACCAACATCGTTCCAAACCTCACCAGCAACACCGCGACCGCTATGGTTGTTGTGGCCAACGCCAACAGCGCGAATGTGACCATCGTGAAGACAGCCACACCGAGTCCCACCGTGGCCGACGGCGACACCCTGACATACACCCTCCTGGTGACGAATAACGGTCCCGCCAACGCGACGAACGTGACCGTAACCGACCCGTTGCCAACGAACGTTACCTATCTCGCCGTCAATACCACGGCGGGCACATGTTCGGAAGCGGGCGGCACCGTTACATGCTTGCTGGGAACGATGGCCAACCCCGGCACGGCCACAGTCACCATTCTCACGCTCGCGGGAGCGCCGGGGATCGCGTCCAACACAGCCAGCGTGACTGCGGACCAGATGACTACACCCAACACCTCCACTCAGGTTGAAACCATCACGGCTCCGACAAATATCAAATTGGAGTTTTTCTCAGCCCAGCGCGGCAAGGACAAGACTGGGGCAGACCGTGTTGTACTTCTCTGGAAGACAGGTGCCGAAGCGCGCAACCTCGGATTCAACGTCTACCGCGAACAGGGCGGCGAGCGCATTTCTTTGAATTCTTCACTGATCGCGGGATCGGCCCTGCTGATGAGCGGGGCGCTGCCCAAACATTCTGGCAAGACTTATAGCTGGATCGATTCGTCCGCAAACGCCGGCAGCGGCCCTTACTGGCTGGAAGATGTGGATGTGAACGGTACTCGCATACTCCACGGCCCAGTTTCTCCCGCGGCCTCCACCAACGCTCAGCTTGCCAGCGACCCCACTTCAGCGGTCACTGTGAATCAACTGAACCAGGCACAGCCCGGCGTGAGCCACCCCGTTGAGAATGTTTTGCCCGATACTCTTCCGACAGTTGCCCAGCAGCAGAAGCAGTTCGAACTCGCCGGACATCCCGCCGTAAGAATATTCGTGAAGCACGAAGGCTGGTACTGCGTAACGCAGCCGCAACTGATCCAAGCTGGGTTGGACGCGAATGTGGATCCAGCATTCCTGCACCTTTACGCCGAGGCCATCGAGCAGCCGATACAGATCACCGGCGCCTCCGCCGGCCCTGGAGGTTTCGGTCCTCAGGCTGCAATTTATTTCTACGGCACCGGAATCGATACGCAATACTCCGGCACCAGAGTCTACTGGCTCGCGGCGGAAGAATCGCACGGCGCGCGGATTCCCCGTTTACCGCTCTCCGTCGGTTCGAATCAGCCTCCCGCAAGCTTTCCGTTCACGGTTGAACTGACGCCGCGTACAACATACTTTTCGGCGTTGACTACCTCTCAGGGCAACAATTTCTTCGGGCCGCTCGTTTCTTCCACTGCGATCGACGAGACGATTCAGGTGAACCACCTCGACACCACCTCGACCCAGCAGGTGCGTTTGCAATTGATTCTGCAGGGCATAATTCTCGCGATCCCACACGACGTTACCATTGCTCTGAACGGCACCACGCTGGGCGATCTGACCTTCACCGGTCAAGCCAAAGGAAAATTCACTGTTGACGTTCCGCCCGGCCTTTTGCAGAACGGTGCGAACACCGTCACGCTGACGGCGCAAGATGGGGAATACGATGTCAGCCTGCTGCAGTCGATCCAGATTACTTATCCGCACTCCTACGCGGCCGACTCTAATGCCTTGACGTTCACCGGCCGCCCCGGGGATGAACTGAAAGTGACGGGTTTCACTCAAGGTACAGTGGTCGTCCTCGACATCACAAATCCGGATCAGCCGGTGGAACTTAGTGGTCAAGTCACGCCGGATGCGGCCTCGAAGACAGACTACGCGGTCGAAGTTCAAGTGCCATGGTCCACAACCAATCCCTCGGCCCCCGCGCTGCACACGCTTATGGCTGTGGCCGATGACCGCATCGCGTCGGCGGCAGGGATTCGTAAGAACCATCCCTCGCAGTGGCACATCGCGCAACCCGGCAGCGAAATTGTGATGGTGTCAGCGGAGGCCTTCGCAGGCGCTCTGGAGCCGCTGCCGCGCGCTCACAAGGCGCAGGGAAAATCATCCGCAGTTGTGTTGGTCGATGATCTCTATGACGAGTTTAACTTCGGCGAGCACAGTCCTCAGGCCATCCGCGACTTTTTGCAAACGGCGGTCAAAGCGTGGCACACCGCGCCGCGATATCTCTTGCTGAACGGTCGAGCCTCGCTTGATCCCCGCAATTATCTCGGCTTCGGCCACTTGGACTTCGTGCCCACGAAAATCATTCCAACGACGGGCCTCATGACGGCATCCGATGACTGGTTCTCTGACTTCAACGACAGTGGCATGCCGACCATTGCAACCGGACGTTTGCCCGTGAGCACGGCAGCCGAAGCCAAACTCGTGGCGGAAAGGATAGCCGCTTATGAGGGCCAATCCACGAACGGCGCGTGGACCTCGCAGGCGCTGATGGTAGCTGATGTAAACGATACCGAGAACTTTACAAAGGACAGTCAGGTGGTCCAGGCTCAGCTGCCTTCAACCATGCAGGTAACGGATGTCTTCGCCACCTCGACGAGCCCGCCGGATGCGCGGCAAGCAATTCTTACCGCCATCAATTCAGGGCAATTGCTGGTGAATTATGCGGGACACGGCTCCGAGGACGAGTGGTCCGGCGACGACCTTTTCGACAGCACCGCCGCGAGCTCTCTGACCAACGGGACTTCATTGCCGGTATTCCTCATCATGGACTGCCTCAATGGATTCTTCCAGGATGTTTACGAAGAACCGTTGGCCGTTGCGCTGATGCTGGCCCCCAACGGAGGCGCTGTGGCCGTCCTGGCCTCGAGCGGCCTGAACCAGGCCCCGCCGCAGACCATTCTCGACAAACTGATCGTGCAAGGCGCGATGAGTTCGTCGCATCCGGCTCTGGGAGACGCGATCCTCAAGGCGAAGTCAGGCATCTCCAATCTCGCCGTGCGCAAAACGTATAATTTGCTTGGCGATCCCGCCATGCGAATCAAACTTCCAAAAGCTAATCCCGCGCACTGACGTTTCTGCTTATGCCCGAGCCATATCCGCGACCACTGCGGCTCGACGCAGTGGCTCTGCGATGGCCTTCATCACCTTCTCGAATCCAGCAAAATCGAGGGACTGCGCCCCATCCGACAGCGCCCGCTCCGGACACGGATGTACTTCAATGATCAATCCATCGGCTCCTACCGCGACCGCCGCGCGCGAGACCGCTGCAATTAAACTTTGCTTACCAGTGCCGTGAGAAGGATCGGCGATCACCGGCAAATGAGAAAGATCACGCGCCAGCGCCACGGCGGCGAGATCAAACGTATTGCGCATCTCCGTTTCGAAAGTTTTGATGCCACGCTCGCAAAGCACCACTTGACTGTTTCCTCCCGACAATAAGTACTCTGCGGCTAACAACCATTCTTTTACGGTTGCCGATGGCCCACGCTTCAGCAGCACCGGCTTGTTGACGGTTGCCAGCCGCCGCAAGAGCGCGAAGTTTTGCATGTTGCGGGCTCCCACCTGCAGCATGTCGACATGTTCGCAGATGATTTCTACATCTTCTGTGCTCATCACTTCCGTGACCACCGGCAGCCCGGACTGCTCGCGGGCTTCTCGCAGGATCTTCAGCGCCTCCAGTCCGAGCCCCTGAAAGTCATAGGGAGAGGTCCGCGGTTTGTAAGCTCCGCCACGCAGCATCGTGGCGCCGGCGCGCTTTACGGCATGCGCCGTGTCCAGCAACTGTTCGCGAGATTCCACCGAGCATGGTCCGGCAATGATCACAACTCCGGGTCCACCAATGGCGACCCCACCCACATTCACTACCGATCGCTCCGGCTTAACCTGCCGGCTGACCAACTTGAACGGCTGCGCAATGGCCACCACATTCTCCACGCCCGGCGCCACCTGCAGGGCTTCGATTTCGTGTCGCCGTCCATTTCCCACCGCGGCCACGATGGTCCGCTCCACTCCACGCGTAACGTGAGGCTGGTAGCCCGCTTCACGAATGCGCTCGATCACGTGTCCGATCTCCTGCTCGGTCGCTTTCTCCGACATATTGACGATCATTGCCAACCCTCCTGAGTTCCCGTTGCAAACGCAAAGGCCGCGATCTTGGATCGCGGCCTTTGACTGAACTTGCTTGAATCTAGTCGATCACGGCTGATTCGATCTCCCCGCAAGTTCCGCCGCAGCCGCCACTCTGGTAAACCAGTCGTAGCGAAACTGCCCGGTAAACGAGGTAAATCGCGCCATAAAGAGAGGTTCCCGCATTATTATCCCACGTCGCTGCCGCCGCGCAACCGTCCTTAATTATTGAATCGAACTGGCCGCGTTCGAAAACACATTATTAGCGTTGGACCCGATCAGGCGTATCGTTCCCACAACGAGAACCAGGATCACCGCCAGCATAACCGCATATTCGGCGATATCTTGCCCCGAATCTTCCAACCATAATCTGCGCATAAACTCGGACATGCTTTCCCCTCCACTCCGATAAGTTATCCCACGAGGGAAGAACGAAAACCGTTGGACCCATGATGCCGCAGGTTGGGACGCTTGTCAAACACTAGTATTCGCGATTTTCACAAAATCCACTTTTCGCTACAGAGGTTCGCGAAGCGCTGAAACAGGCGCGGATAAGGGAGTTTCGGGCCGAGAATGCTGCACGAGTTCCTGCGCTGAGTCCTGCGCATACTGCAGGACGCGGCCAGGAAATAATCCAAGATAGATAGTCGCGCCGATACAGCAGACCAGCGCCAGACGGAGCGCAAAGGGAACGGGCGTTACCGGAACCGCCTTCCGGGACTCGCGCATGTACATCATCACGATAATGCGCAAGTAGTAATAAGCGCCGATGCCGCTGTTAAGCACGCCGATGATCGTCAGCCAGATCAAGTTGGCTTTCACCGCTGCGCTGAACACATAGAACTTCGCAAAAAAGCCCCCGGTCATCGGGATGCCGATCAGAGACAGAAGGAAAATGGTGAGCGTCGCCGCCAGCAGTGGGGAACTCCGCCCCAAGCCTTCATAGTCCTCTAAGGTCACATAGCGTTCGCCCGCGTTGGCAAAATGGCCGACCACTGCAAAAGCGCCCAGGTTCATAGCAGCGTAGGCTGCGGTGTAGAACATGGCTGCCGAAATCCCTAAGATTGGCGCGGCTGCGAATGCAACCAGCAAATAGCCTGCGTGGGCGATCGAGGAGTAGGCCAGCAGTCGCTTCACGTTGTTTTGCACCAACGCACCCACGTTGCCCAAAGTCATGGAGAGCGCCGCCGCAACCCAAACTAGCCAGACTGTTCCCGGCACATTGATCACGAAAACGATGCGCAACAAAACTGCAAAAGCCGCGGCCTTGGGCGCCGTCGACATCAACCCCACAATCGGCGCCGGCGCTCCTTCATACACGTCGGGGGTCCATACGTGGAACGGCGCCGCTGCCACTTTGAAACCCAAACCCACAAACATGAGCGCCACTGCTACGAACGCCAGCAACGGAACTGGAGCAGTCTGTAACGTTCTGCTGACCGGATCAATATTCGTCGAGCCCGTAGCGCCAAACATCATCGCTACTCCATACAGAAAAAACGCTGTGGCGAATGAGCCCAGCAGAAAGTATTTCAACGACGCTTCCGCGCTGGCAGCCTCGTGCCGCCGGAATCCCGTCAGCACATAAGACGAGATGGACGAAATCTCAAGGGCGATGAAAATCAGAACGAGTTCGACCGCCGACGACATCAGCGCCATGCCGACAGCACCGAAAAGAATCAGCGCGTAGTATTCTCCCGCGCGGATCCGCTGCACGGCCATATATTCGTAGGAACTAAGGATGACGACTCCGGTAATCGCAATCACCAGAGCGTGAAAGAAGACGCTGAATCTGTCCACTTGCACCATGTTCCAGAAAGCCACGCCTGGAGACTGGGCCATGAACCATGTCGCTGCAATCCCCGCCAGCGCGCCCACCAGCGCAATCAAGCCAAGAATCTTCTGCCCTTTTTTCTCGTCGAGCAGTGGTTCCAGCAGCATCACAATGATGCCAAAAACCGACAAAACAATTTCTGGCAGGATGCGAACGTAATCCGCGCCCTGCGGCAGCGCCTGCGAATAGGCCAGGACGAGGCTTGCGATCGTTGTCCCGCCGATCATCGCGCCGCAGATCATTGCCCCACCACCCTGCTCGCGACTCGTGCAAACGGTGTGAGGGCCGCTTGAACCGCCGGATCAATCGCTCCCAGCCACATAATAGGAGCCACTCCCATCACCAGAGCTGCCGCGGCGCACGGCCACACCGCCCATTTTTCTAATCCCGAAAGATCACCCAAGGAATTGTTCACCGCGTGCGTAACCTTGCCGTAGAAGACTCGCTGGTACATCCAGAGGAGATAGATCGCGCTCCAGATTATGCCAGTGGCGCCGAGTATCCCGTAAATTGCCTTGTCCTGGAATGCCCCGCTCAACACCAGAAATTCACCAATGAATCCATTCAGCAAAGGCAGTCCCGCCGACGCCAGCACGATCACCAGAAACGACGCAGCATACACCGGCATGGGCGAAGCGAGTCCGCCGAATTCGCTGATCTCATAGGTATGACGCCGTTCGTGCAGAATTCCTGCCAACATGAATAATGCGCCCGTAGAAACTCCGTGTGCCAGCATCACAAACATCGCGCCATTCAGTCCGGCCTGCGTGAAGCTGAAGATTCCCAGCACCACAAATCCGAGATGGCTCACCGACGAATACGCAATCAACTTCTTCATGTTGGGCTGGACCATGGCTACCAGCGCGCCATAGATGATCCCTATCAAGGCCAACGTCATCACCCACGGAGCGTTGCTCCGTGACTGCTCGGGGAACAATCCAAGGTTGAAGCGCAACAACCCGTAAGTGCCCATTTTGAGCAGCACGCCCGCCAGCAGCACTGACCCCGCCGTCGGCGCCTCTACATGTGCATCCGGCAACCACGTGTGAAAAGGGAAGAGTGGAACCTTGACCGCAAACGCCAAAAAGAATCCGAGGAAGAGCCACTGCGCAGCCGCCGGGAATTTCGGCACAGCACCGCTCATGATCTGGTCGCGAATCACCACAAAGTCAAAACTGCCGGTATGCGCGTAAAGCCACAGAATCGCCGCCAGCATAAACACCGAGCCGATCATGGTGTACATGAAGAACTTCACCGCGGCATAAACTTTCCGCTCGTGGCCGAAAATTCCAATCAGCAGCGCCATCGGTATCAGCGTGGCTTCCCAGAAGAAGTAAAAGAGGAACAGATCAAGCGAAGTGAACACACCGATCAGCGCCGTTTCCAGAATCAGCAGCAGGATGAAGAATTCCTTCACCCGGTCATGAATCGACTTCCAGGAAATCAGCACACACAGTGGCGTAAGAAACGTAGTCAGCACCACCAGCCACAACGAGATTCCATCCACCCCCATGTGGTAGTGGATATTCGGAGTCGAAACCCACTGCCTGTCGATCTGAAACTGAAAATCTGTTTGTACGCGATGAAAGTGAACAGGCAGGTGTAAAGAGAGGACGAACGTCAGAAGCGAGATAACAAGCGCAAAAATCCGAACATCCCGGTCGCGTCGGGGAAAAAACATCAGCAGCAATGCACCCGCCAGCGGAGTAAAGGTCACCAGCGTCAGGATGATGGAACTGAGATTGTCGGTGCTCATCGCACTCCCATCCAGATCATGAAAGCGATCACGACTGCAGATCCGGCCGCGATCCAGCCCGCATACGAGCGAATGTTGCCGGACTGCATGTGGCGCACTTCGTCGGAAACGTGTCGCGCACCATCGCCCGCGTCATTCACCGCCGCGTCGATAATCTTGCGGTCCACTCCCTGCCACAGGATGCGAGTCGAACCGTCGATGAGGGGCTTGACGAACAGCGCAGCATACAATTCGTCGATGTAGTATTTATGTACGACCGCCTCGTAGAACCCGCCGAGCGAATCGGCAATCTTCTGCGGAAGCTCAGGCCGCGCGCAGTACAGCAAGTGGGCCAGCCACCATCCCGACGCGGCGACGAGCACCGAGACGATCATCAGCAACTTCTCGGTAATCCCGCTTCCACTTTCGGCCACCACACCCCCCGGGCCAAACACCGGAGCCAGGAAATGTTCGAAATGATTGCCGATCCCAACCAGCCCGCCAACCAGCGAAAGCAGCGCCAGGATCATGAGCGGCACCAGCATGACCATCGGGCTCTCGTGCGGTTCGCCGTGTCCATGCTCGTTGTGGCCATGTGATCCGTGTCCGTGCGCATCTACCTGGGCTCCGCGGTAGTCGCCAAAGAACGTCATGTACAACAATCGAAACATGTAGAACGACGTAATGAAGGCGGTAATCAGTCCGATCAGCCAATAGACCCAGCTGGCTTGGTAAGCCTTCCAGAGAATTTCGTCCTTGCTCCAAAAGCCCGCCAGTGGCGGGATTCCGGAGATGGCCAGCGTCGCGATGCCCATCGTCAGGAACGTCCACGGGATATACGACTTGAGCCCGCCCATCTTGCGCATGTCCTGCTCGCCGCCGACAGCGTGAATCACCGAGCCCGCCGCAAGGAACAGCAGGCCTTTGAAGAACGCATGCGTCATCAGGTGGAAGATACCGGCCGAGAATGCGCCCACCCCGCATGCCATGAACATGTAGCCGAGTTGCGAGACGGTCGAGTAGGCGAGAACTTTCTTGATGTCGGTTTGCGCGATGCCAATGGTTGCCGCGAAAAATGCAGTGAGGGTTCCGATGATCGCCACGACCGTTAGCGCCATCGGTGCCCGTTCAAAAATCACGTGCGAGCGCGCGACCATATACACACCCGCGGTCACCATGGTTGCAGCATGGATCAATGCCGAAACCGGAGTTGGACCTTCCATCGCATCCGGCAGCCAAATATATAGAGGAATCTGCGCCGATTTTCCGCAAGCTCCTATCATCAGGAGAATTCCAATCGCCGTGAGCAGTCCCGCACCAGCCGTCTCTGCCCCGAGGGGTGTAACACTCTGGAATACCTGATCAAAATTCAGCGATCCAAAGTGCTTAATCAGCAAGAACAGCGCGATCAGAAAACCGAAGTCGCCGATGCGATTCACGATGAATGCTTTCTTGCCCGCCGATGCCGCCGAATCTTTCGCGAACCAGAACCCGATCAGCAGATACGACGCCAGTCCCACGCCCTCCCACCCGATAAACATCATCAGGTAGTTGCTGGCCAATACCAGCGTCAGCATGAAAAACATGAACAGATTTAGATAGCTGAAAAACCGGTAGTAGCTGGGATCGTCCCACATGTACCCGACGGAATAGATGTGAATGAGGAATCCGACTCCAGTGACGACCAGTAACATGACCAGCGAAAGCTGATCGAGATAGAAAGCAAAATCAACGCTGAAGTTGCCAGAACGAATCCAGTGCGCCAGATACTCGTGATAGGGAAGCGTCAACGACGAAAAGCGCATCGCGACCCACAAAGCCATCGCAAAAGCAGCTCCGCTGAAAAACAGCGCGATGGTAGTTACGGCGGACCTTGACGACTTCCTGCCGAGAAAGCCGTTGATTGCAGCTCCCGCGAGCGGCAGAACCGGAATCAGCCAGAGATTGAGCATCGGGTTCATAGCTTGAGCAGGTTCAGCTGATCCACGTTCAAAGTCTCGCGCGTACGATACACGGCAATAATGATCGCCAGTCCCACCGCCGCTTCCGCCGCAGCTACTACCATCACAAAGAAGACGAAGACTTGACCGGACAGCGCATGCCAATGCGCCGCGAACGCCACGAACGAGAGATTCACGCCATTCAACATCAGCTCAATCGACATGAAGATAGTGATGATGTTGCGCTTGATCAGAAATCCCACCACGCCACAGGCAAACAGAAATCCGCTGAGCAGCAAATAATAAGATAGCGGTACCATCAGTCCACCTTCCTCGCCGTAGACTCCGGCTTGCTGGCCAGAACCACAGCGCCCATGATGGCGATCAGGATCAACACGGAAGTGACTTCAAATGGCAAAAGGAAATCGTGAAAAAGAAGCTGCGCAATGTCCGTCGGATGCCCTGGCAATGCGCCGATCGGCACCGCTTCGGTCCCGGAGTGCCGCAACACCACCCACGCCGTAAGCACGCTCCCGGTCAGCACCCCCGGTACACCCAGTAGAAGAGCGACACGGCTTCCTTTGGTCTCTTCTTCTTCGCCCGCGTTTAGCAGCATGATGACAAACACGAACAGCACCATAATCGCGCCGGCGTAAACGATCACCTGCACTGCGGCAACGAACTCGGCGCCCAGAAGCAGATATTCGCCGGCCAGCGCAGCCATCACGGCAATCAGCGACAGCGCGCTGTTGATCGGGTGCCGCTGCGCCAGCAGGTTGACCGCCCCACCCACGCAAACCGCACCAAACGCCAGAAATAGAATGAGATGAAAACTCATGAACTGAAAACCGAGAACCTTCTTTTCCCTACCAAGCCACGGCAATCGCCGTTGCCACCAGATTGGCAATCGCCAGCGGCAGCAGAAACTTCCAGCCAAAAGACATCAGTTGGTCATAGCGGAAGCGCGGCAACGTCCCACGCACCCAGATATAAAGAAAGAGAAAACAGAAAATCTTCGCGCCAAACCAAAACACCGGCAGCACCGCCTGCAACAACTCAGGCCCGAACAGCGGCCCGTTCCATCCGCCAAAAAACAACAGTGTGGCCAGGCAAGCCACCGTGATCATGTTCGCGTACTCGGCCATGAAGAACATGGCAAATTTCATGGCACTGTACTCAGTGTGGTATCCCGCTACCAGTTCGGTCTCGGCTTCCGGCAGGTCAAACGGAATGCGGTTGGTTTCCGCATAGGCCGCCATCAAGTAGATGAAGAAGCCAATAAACTGCCCGTGAAAAATATTCCACCGCGGAATGATGTGAAGAAACCGCCCGCCCTGCGCCTCGACGATCGCGCGCAGGCTGAAGCTGCCCGACTGCATCAGCACTCCAACCAGCGAAAGCCCCAGCGCAATCTCGTAGCTGACCATCTGCGCGCTGGCGCGCAGTCCGCCGAGCAGTGAATACTTGTTGTTCGACGACCAACCTGCAAGCGCCACACCGTATACGCCCATTGAGGTTACGCCCAAAATCAGCAGCAGCCCAATGTTTACGTCGGTGATTTGCAACGGGATATTCATACGGCCAATCGTGATCGAGTTGCCGAATGGAATCACCGAAATTGAAGTCAGCGCGAAGATCAGCGCCATCATCGGCGCCGCCAGAAACAGCGGCTTGTAAACGTGCGGCGGCGTGAGATCTTCCTTGAACAGAAACTTCAGTCCGTCGGCTGCTGGCTGCAATAGCCCAAACGGCCCCACCCGCGTGGGTCCCCAGCGATTCTGCATATGGCCCACCACTTTGCGCTCCAGCCACACCGTGTACGCGACTGCGGTCAGCAGCACGATCAGAACGATCACCGACTTGATCACCGACACGAGTATGAAAACGCCAACGGACAAGGCCTCAGCTTCCTCTCCAAATGCTTCGAATCAGTCTGCCGCGACCTCGGCAGGCTTGACTTGGTGACTCTCCACCACCGATTTCAAGGTGCGTGAATAACGTCCCAGGGTCCCGGAACTGAAAAGATCATCATTCGCCGGAGCAATCGATTCCGGCCGGTGCGCAACTCCCGACCCGGCTTTAGCAAGCGATGTATGTTGGCTGTTTCCCGCCAGCAGGTCCATGCGGGAAACATCATAGCCGGGAACCAACCGCTGAATCTCATCCAGAATCGTCGTGGGATCGAAGGGACTCATCTTGGGTTCCAGCCCGTGTGCCTCCAGCCATACCGCATGACGGTCGGCTTCGCCGGATTGCGCCCCGCGAGACTGTCCCATGTCGGCGTGTGTCCCGCCGCCGAAAGGCACCAACTTGCGGACGTCAAAGCCCATGGCGTCAGCGACGCGCACAATCATTTCGAAGTCCGCTTTCGTGCCCGTAACCTCGCCTGCCTTCTTCACTAACTGCAAGTCCCCGCAAGTGTTAGTGAACGTTCCAGATTTTTCGTAAGCGTTCGCGGCAGGAAGCACCACATCGGCCATCACCGCAGTCTCGGTGAGGAACATATCCTGCACAACCACGAAACTCTTCGAAAACGCGAAAGGGTCAATGTTCAACCGCCCCACCGGATTCGAGCCGATGACATAGAGCACTTTCAACTTGCCCGCTTTTCCAGCGTCGACCATTCCATGCAGATCGAGGCCGGCAGCCTGCGGAATGTCTCCCCATTCCCGATGAAACTCGCTGTTGCCGGCGGTTGGGTGATACCCGGGGAGCAGATCGGGATACAAGCCCATGTCGGCCGCTCCGCGGGAATTGGCATAGTCCGCGAGACACACAAACTTAGCTCCGGAGATTCCAGATCCAAACTTCACAAGATTGGAGAGATCCGTGCCATGGATTTCCGAGCCGAAGACGATCGCAAGATTTTGTTCACCGCGCAGTTTCTCGCGCAGAGCGATCCAGGCCTCCCTATCCATCGACGAATTGACGAGCACATCCACAGCGGCGTCGGCTCCGTTCAAAAATGCAGCGACTTTTCCTTCTGCTCCTGCCGCGATCTCCGTAAAGCTTGTTGCCTGTTGCCGCAGCTTGATCGGATTCGAATTAATCACATACAAACGCGCACGGTGCAGTCGCACGTTGTTACGAATCTGCCACGCCAGCAGCGGATGCTGCTCCGTCGGATTATTCCCAATCAGCAGAATCGCGGGTGCAGTAAAGACGTCCGCCATGCTAGCCGTGGCATCGGCCTTATCACGAACGGCAGCAGCCAGAACAGGAAAGTCCGCCGTGCGGTGGTGGTCTACATTATTTGTCTTCAAGACAACACGGGCAAACTTCGAAAGCAGATAATTCTCTTCGTTCGTGGTCCGCGTCGATCCGATTACGCCAATTGCCGCTCCACCATCGCGATCGCGAACCTCCGCGAATTTCTTGCCAATCAGCTCAAACGCTTCTTCCCATGTCGAAGGCGTCAGCTTGCCATCTCTGCGAATCAGCGGTTTGCTAAGCCGTTCTTCGTGATTCGCAAAATCAAACGCATATCGCCCCTTGATGCACAGAAAATCTCCGTTTGTCCCGCTCTTATCCCGATTGTCGCCCCGAA
>Ga0116133_1000166_pt1 | contig 19740 bp, 19 predicted proteins | sample June2015DPH_19_2_FD_89736 | JGI IMG/M metagenome (GOLD analysis project Ga0116133, IMG submission 89736) | Peatland microbial communities from SPRUCE experiment site at the Marcell Experimental Forest, Minnesota, USA - June2015DPH_19_10 | ecosystem: Environmental > Terrestrial > Soil > Wetlands...
CACCTGCTCGGGCGACATGTAGGGAATCGTTCCCAAAGCAAAGCCCGGATGCGCGGGATCTTCGGGCGCCTGCGTGACCTCCCCGAAAGTGTTGCCGCTCAGAACGGCTTCGTCTCCCTCCGTGAGTTTGGCCAGGCCGAAGTCAAGGACCTTAGCATGACCCCGCTTGGTGACAAAAATGTTGACCGGTTTGATATCGCGATGAATGATGCCATGCGCGTGCGCAGCGTCGAGAGCGTCCGCGATTTCCACTGCTAGGGACAGCAGAGTTTTTAAGTCCAGTGGACGGCCCCCGATGCGGTGTTTCAGGGGCAACCCGTCCAGAAACTCCATGGCGATGAACGCCTGGCCGTCTTCCTCGCCAATGTCGTAGATCGTACATATATTGGGATGGTTCAGCGCGGACGCGGCTTGCGCTTCGCGTTCAAAACGGGCGAGTGTGCGCGGCTCGCGGGCCACCGCGTCAGGCAAGAACTTTAGCGCGACAAAACGATGCAGGCGCGGGTCTTCGGCCTTGTAAACCACGCCCATTCCGCCTCCGCCGAGTTTCTCGATAATCCGGTAGTGCGAAATGGTTTTGCCGATCACGTTGAAAAATCCTACGTCCCAGACTACTGCAAGTCAATAAAAGTGGAAAAACCTTGGTCTCTACGGTAGGGTCGCCCAGCGTTCGCCTTCATCGAGCCACGAGCCGATCTTCAGCGGAGAAAGACGTGCGCTGCGTCTTCCACGTGTATGTTCGATTTCCGGCGGGTTCCCGCGGTGACGTTATAGGCAACCAGCAAATGGTCCTCCACAATGAGGATTTCTTTGTCGCTGATCCACCCCACCAGCGTGGCATGGGGCAAAAAAGCGAGCCGCCGCGGAGGATCCCCTGCGCTCTTCACCTCGACCGCCGGAAGATCCACCAAAGCCTTGCGAATGCGTTGCGACTCTTCGGGATTGGCCTGCCCTTGCTCAGCCAGTTGAATCGGCGTGTTGGGCTTGGAGGTGGCATCGATCGTCATGGCCACGGCTTTGAGGTCGGGCGACAACTTGCCGTTCTGCGTGTAGAAGCTCACGTCGTAGTCGGGATTCTTATACGCGGTTAGTTCATCGAACACCGTCAATGTCGCTCCCTCAAGGTGCAGCAGAGTTTGATCATCGCTCTCGTTCGCCCATCCGCAGCAGCCGGCGTCAGGAATCGCCTCGAGGATCGTGCCCGGATTGGCGGCATCCAGCACAATTCTCAGCGCAGGATCGTATGCCGTTGCTGCCCATTGGCCGGCATTCTCCACGTAAACCGACGTCGACTTATAAATTGCTTGCGTTTGTCCCTCCACAAATAATGTCAGAAGAAAAAACTTGCCAACTCCTTCCTCGGGAACCCAGACTTGTCCGTACGGGCAGGTCTCCTCGCAACCTCCGGTAGTGCACGAGCATTCGGGCAGCGAGATCGAGGCTAACTCCTGCCGGCCGGCGCCCGTCAGATCCGTCCTCCAGCTTAGCCAGGTCGTCTTGGTGGAGAGATCCACACCGTCGCGCTGCAGGCGGCGCGCCTGGTTCGAAAACCAATAGAGACGAGTGCCATCCGCTGAGAGAAATGGCACGGGAGCGGTTTCACTGATAGAAAGATTTGATCCCGCCGTAGAAGTAATGCGGGCCAGGTCCCTCGAAATCATGCTTCCTGTGTGGCCATCCCAAACCCACACCTTTCGCTCGGCGAAAAGGTTCCCGTCCGCCAAAGGCAGCGCAGCTGGCAGGGCAAACAGCATTTGCCCGAGAGCATTGACGGAGAATCTTAACGGCGATGCCACCGCTTCCGGGGGAATCTCCACCTTCTGCTTCTCTGCAAACGTTGTGGTATCGTACTCCGCCGCCTGCCCCGGCGTACGTACCACCCACAAGCGCTTGTTCTGCGCCATGAGCAGAGTTGAAAGGGTAAGGACATATGCAATTAGAATCAGTTTTCGCATGAAAGAAGTCGCTGCATTCACAGCGTCAGATTGATTGTAAATCGTGGATTCGCTGCCTCCGCAGCTCTTGCGTACAATAGAGGCTGAAATCATGAGCATACGTCCCGAGAAGCCAATGACCGCCACGACGACGACCGCCACGACGACTCCCCATCTGCATCCGCAAAACGTCCCTTCGCCAACTGCCTCGGCAGAGATTCCCGAAGTTCCGCTGACTACCGAAGGTTACAGCGTATTGCATCAGATGATGCGCTTCCGCTGGACCGCGTGGCGAGCCCTGCCGGAAGACGCACGGGCAGCGATCGCTCAGGAAGCCGCGGCCGCGCTGGGAGACATGGAGCAGAGAGCGGAGGGACAGTCGGCTCTTTTTTCGCTGATCGGCCACAAGGGCGACTTAATGCTGGTACACTTTCGCAACTCCTTCGCCGATCTGAACCAGGCGGAACTGAAGCTGGCCGGTTTGCGCCTGAGTGATTATCTGGAACCCACTTCGTCATACCTTTCCATCATCGAGCTCGGACTGTATGACTCGACTCTGAAAATCTATAAGGAACTCTCCGCCCAGGGCATACAGCCTCATTCCGACCAGTGGAAGGCTGAGATCGAATGCAAACTCGGCCGACACCGGGAAGCAATGCATCCGCGCCTGTTCCCTCAGATCCCAGCCAACCGGTACATCTGCTTCTATCCCATGGACCGTCGGCGCGGCGAGGATAAGAATTGGTACACGCTCCCCATCGAAGAGCGCGCCCGTCAAATGAACGAGCACGGACTCGTGGGCCGCCGCTACGCAGGCGAAGTGAAACAGATTATTACTGGCTCGATCGGCTTCGACGATTGGGAGTGGGGCGTCGATCTATTTGCGGATGATCCGCTGGTCTTCAAGAAATTGATCTACGAAATGCGCTTTGATCAAGTCAGCGCCGTGTATGCGCTGTTCGGCCAATTCTACGTAGGAGTACGCTGCCCAGCGGCGGCCTTGGACAAACTGCTAAGCGGAGAAGTTCCGAAATAGCTTCCTGTGAAACAAGACCCATCACCACAGAGAGACAGAGTCTCAGAGAAACCCATTTGTGCTCGCTTTCTCTGCGTCTCTGTGGTGAATTGATTTCAGGTAATGGAGAACGCATGTCAACACTTGGACTCATCGAATACAAAGACGCCAGCCCCGAAGTGCGTGCCATTTACGACGACATCATGGCTACGCGCAAGACCGATTGGATCAACAACTTCTGGAAAGCGATCGCACACGATCCGGCCACGCTGAAGCGCACCTGGGAAGATATCAAACAAATCATGGCTCCCGGCGCGCTCGATCCGCTGACCAAAGAGTTGCTTTATGTCGCCGTCAGCGTGACCAACCAGTGCCACTACTGTATTGCTTCGCATACCGCGTCCGCGCAGAAGAAAGGCATGACCGATGCTATGTTCAAGGAACTAATGTCGGTCGTGGGCATGGCCAATGAAACCAACAAAATGGTGACGGGCTACCAAGTGGAGATCGACGAGCAGTTTAAGAAGTAGTGGCCACCAGAAGCGTTCGACTCGAGTCAACGTTTCTTCGCCGCGCTCCCGCGCGCGAATTTGAATTCGTGCGCCTTCATATCTACCTTCCGCCCGCGGAAGCGAACTCCCTCAGATTCAAGCCGGAGGCGCTGCTCAATCGCCGAATCGCCCCGCAGCTTGATTTCTCCCCCTGCGCCTAAGACTCGCTGCCAGGGCAATTCGAATCCACGATGCAATACCTTCGCCACTCGCCGCGCGGCTCCCGGAAATCCTGCTGCGCGTCCAACCGCTCCGTAGGTGGACACTTTGCCTTTGGGAATGCGTCGAATAGCGGCCTCAATCCGCATCCGCATCTTCGACGACTGATCAGGAATCGATCTTAGCGGAAGTTTCTTTTCCACCCGCTTCTTCGGCGACTTTTCGCTTCCCTTCTTCACAACGCAATCCATCCAATGCGAATCAGCCACAGCGATCCCACAGAAACCAGCAACCATAAAATAATACCTTGCAGCAACGGCCGGTGCCCCACGCGCTTGATGGTTTCTATTGAGATCCCGCTCCCAATTAGAAACAACGTAGCCGTCAACCCAATCTTCGCCATCTTCACCGCAAGAGAGTAGCCCTTTGCTCCAGCCGGAACATACGTATTGCAAACCGCTGCGAGACAAAACAGTCCGATGAACCACGGCCACTGAATCTTCGCCTTCGCTCCTCGTACGATCGCGGTCGCAACCGAGAGTGGAACAATCCACAGCGCGCGCGCCAATTTGACGGTGGTCGCGATGGCTAAGGCCACGGCTCCATACTTTGCCGCCGCTCCTACAACCGAACTTGTGTCGTGAATTGCCAGTGCCGCCCACAGTCCGAACTGCGATTGCGTCAGCTTGAGCGCCGTGCCGATGGCGGGAAAAATTAACAACGCCACCGAGTTCAGTACGAAGACGGTTCCCAGTGACATTGCCATTTCCTCGTCGCTCGCCTGCGTGATGGGCCCCACAGCGGCAATGGCGCTACCGCCGCAAATGGCAGTTCCGGTGGAAATGAGGAATGCGGGCACGCGCTGCACTCCGAACAATGTGCCCAGGCCCATGCCTGCAAGCAGCGCGAAACTGATACCCAGCATGGTATAGACAAAGCCGCTGCGCCCGGCCTGCACGACCTGGTGAAGATTCATTCCGAACCCGAGTCCCACCACGGAGGCCTGGAGAAGGTATTTAGATGCATTCTTCGCTTCCCCGCCGTAGGGATGCAGCAAGGTCAGACCAAACGCCAGCCCGAGAGCCAGCGCCGCTGGTGGGGAAACGAAGCCGCTGGCACTCACCAGCAGGCACAAAATAAAAATGATACAAGAAAGCATTCGAAGAGAAGTCGACGGCTCTGCCAAGGATCTACGGGTGATCACCGGCCCCGATTCATGAGCCTGAACCTGCGAGGCGTGGCTAGGCCGCCTTGCGGAAAGATTCGATGGCTTCCGCCTCGGAGTCGTATACGTCGAATACCGTGAGCAACTTCGTGACTTGCAGCAAATCGCCCACACGCTTGGTCAGGTTCGTTAATTTGATCGTGCCACCAGCATTTTGCGCCGTGGTGCGCAGCGCAACCAAAGTTCCCAGCCCCCCGGAATCGATGTAATTCACTTCACCCAGATTGAGCACAATGCGATTGTTCTGTGACACAGCTTTCTTTACCGTCTCCCGCAGCAGCGATGACTCTTCGCCAAACACAATACGTCCGCTGCAATCCACGATCAAGATTCCGTCTTTCGTTTGTGTCATTAGCTTCAATTGCATTTTGCTCTCCTACGGTCCGAAGCGATAGGTCCGGCGCGATTTTCGTCGAGACAAGATCATTCCTGCACTCGACGGCGACGTTCCAGCCTAACGCTTGCTCTGCGGCTTTAGCAAGTTCTCGGCCGATCTTTGTTCAAGAAAGAAAAGCCCGGATCACTTGATCCGGGTCCTCTTTGCCGACCGTACTGGAGAATGGCGAAACTTCTCAGGCTCGCTACTGCGTGACCGTAATCGTGACCGTAGTCGAGTGCGTTATGCCACCGCCAGTGCCTTTGATGGTGAATACGTGGGCTCCGAGTGATGCGGCTTTTGGAACCGTGATCGTTAGAGTGGATTTTCCGGCTCCCGGCGCGGGTATGGGGTTCACGCTGAAGGATGTTGCGGAAGCTCCCGACAAGGTAATCGCCGAGTCGAAGCCGTTGCCGACCTTGGTGGTTATCGTCGAGGTGCCAGTGCTGCCCCTGGCCACGGTGATGGCGCTGGGAGAAGCCTTGATGGCGAAGTTGGCCTTGGAAGCCGTGGTCACCGTCAGAGTCACCGTAGTGGTGTGGCTAATGCCCCCACCCAAGCCGGTAACGGTGATGGGATACGTGCCGGCCACGGTGGTTGAGGCCACGGCCATGGTCATGGTCGAGGTGCCAGAACCTGGTGCGGCGATTGACGTGGGATTGAAGGTGACCGTTACGCCCGCGGGTTGGCCCGTTGCGGACAAACCAATGGGCGAATCAAAACCGCCCGAAACGGCGGTAGTGATCGCCGACGTGCCACTGCTGCCCTGCACCACCGGAACCGCGGTCGGCGAGGCAGAAATGCTGTAGCTGGCAGACGTGGTTCCGGCGAGCGCGTTGATCAGGGCGCTTCCGTTCGGACTGCCCCATCCGGTCGCCAAATCGTATCCCACTGTTGCCGGATAGCCGTTGCTTCCGCTTGTGATGTCATGGAAATCGCTGTCATAGCTCGAGCCCAAACCAATCGTATAAAGGGTCGGGTTAATGAAGCCGAGAGTGGATTGTCCGTTCGAGACTGCCTGCTGGTTGGCGAGAGCCAGGTAACCTGCCCACATCGGCGCCGCAAAACTGGTCCCACCATAGACGTTGGCGGTGCAAGTGGTTTGGTCGGCGCAAACGTAAAAGGTGTAATTCGCATTCGCTGAAACGTCTGGTCCGTTGCGATAAGTTTGGGAGCAGTCCGCGCAGCCTGCGGCCGCAGTCACCTGCCAGGAGGGAATCTCAAGCTTATTTGTCGAAATGCCACCACCACCGTCGGCCCATGCGGTTTCCGAACTCCACGGACCGCCTGCGCTGCCGGTCTCCAAGTCGGTACCGCCGACCGTCGTGAGAAACGCACTGTCCGCAGGCCAAACGAATTCGGTAGATGCGGTCCACTTGCCGCTATCGCCGGCGGCATCAAACAGATTTTGACCCTGCGCCGCGAACTCTTCGAAGTACGGGTTGTCGGTGATGGGATCCACCGGAAGCCACGCCCAGGAGGAACTCAATTGCGCGTTCAGCGGTTTCGCGGTTGCCATTGCGTTAAAGATCGCGGAATCGGTCGATCCCACATACATCACCAAGCTCGATAACCCCGGGGCCATGCCGAGCGCCTGCGTCATGTCTAGGGTCTGTTCCGTATCATCACAGCCCGCCGATGCCAGGCAACTCGTGGTAGTCCCGTCGGTAGAGAGCAACGTGATCGGGACATTGTTTGTTTGTTTCGCGTTCTTGTAATACGTGTTCAGGTCGGTTAGATCCGTGCCTACAAACTCGAACAGCCCCACAGATTGGCCCGCCCCGGTCAGCGTTGTTCCGCCATAGTACGCCGCCCTCATGTCGCTGCCGCAGAATGATTGCGAAGGGCAGGAGCCAGTGGTGGCCTTCGACGTTGCATTGGAACGCACACGCACCAGTGGACGCGGGATCGAATAGTTGTCCAGACCCGCGATACGCCACAACGGAACCGCCAGGTCCATCGTAGGCTCACGGTCGGGCGCGTAGAAGGTGCGGTTTTCGGTGGGATGTTGATAGACGCCCATGTTTACGTGCAGCGCCTTCTCAATGCTCGCGACCGACCCGCTAACATCAAGGTTCATGCGATTTCGGGCCGTACCAACTACCGTGAGGTCGTTCGCTTCTGCGAAGTGAATCACAGAATCATAATCTTCCTGGCTCGGACCAAACTTTACGGTGAACTCTTCCACTGTGAGGAACTTGCGGTAAGACGGGCTATAAGGATCGTAGAGTTCCTGCAAGAAGTTCTCTAACTCCACCTGATTCCTGTGCGCCAGAACAAAAACCAGGCGCATGGACTGGGTTGCAGGCAGCCTTCCCACAGATTTCGCCCGGCCATTGAGAACTTCATCGCGAACATTGCGAGTTAGAGTGGACTGCGACTGGGCCTGGGAAGCGACGGGCGCGCCCGACATCATCGCGGCGATCACGAGCAAGGAAACACTTAACCTTCGAATCACGATCTCTCCTTGGGATTAGCCGGGATTTCCCTCTTATCAGTCTTGGGGAAGTAGCGGGAATTCCCGGGAGGGACTTAGCTTGCGGATGGTACTATCTTTCTCCATCTCTTTGACAGAAAAATTAGCGAAGCTTGCAGGGCGAGTCAGAACTATCTCACGCGTGCGCAACAATCTGCGTACATCCGGCCCGGACCGTGCTCAGCGGCCATTCCGGCAGTTTGGCGCGAAGGCGAAGAACGTGACCCCAGAGCAGAAAGCGCAAGGCTGGGGCGATACGTGGACTTGGACTGGACTGGATGCGGACACAAAGCTCTGTGTGAGCTACCTAGTAGGCGGTCGCAGCGCGAACTGGGCAATGGAGTTTATGTTGGACTGCGCGGTGAGAATCAAGGGCCGCGTACAGGTAACGACAGACGGCCACAAGGCATATCTAGAGGCCGTGGAAACGGCATTCGGCGCGGCGTGCGATTACGCAATGCTTCAAAGGATTTACGGTGCACCCGCAGAGAACGACACGCGCTATTCTCCGGCAGTCTGCATCGGATGCGACATGAAAGTTATCAGTGGCGATCCTGACCGAAAGCATGTCAGCACCAGCTATGTGGAGCGCCACAACTTGAGCATGAGAATGGGCATGAGGCGTTTCACTCGTTTGACTAACGCTTTCGGCAAGAAAGTTCAGATCACAAGGCAATGGTTGCGATCTGCGCCGTACATTACAACTTTTCCCGTATTCACAAGACGCTGCGAATCACTCCCGGCATGGCCGCTGGCCTGAGCGATCATGTGTGGGCTCTTGAGGAAATCGTGATGATGGCCGATAGCTATTCGCCGAAACCGGGAAAGCGCGGCCCGTATAAGAAGAAGTTGGCGGTATAGGCAACTGCGTGAGAACATGACTGACGGGAGTAGCCGGATGCCACGCTGGTTAGGTGCGCTCATCTTAATCGTTCTCGGTATTGTTGGCGTGTATCAAGGAGTTACAGACCCCTGCATTCAACTACGAGGATCAAAACGCCCACTCAATAAATGGCAGGGACGCCTTTTCTATGGCTGCTACAGCCTCGTATGCTTAGGGGGCGGCGTGGCAATCTGGCTGACTCGATAATTTCAAACTGGGTCACTACCGCCATTCCGGCTAACAGCGCCGTCGTTCTTCTCATCACGTATAATCGTTTCTTCCGGCTCATGAGCTACACCGTCCTGGCACGCAAATACCGTCCGCAGAAGTTCTCCGAGGTGATCGGACAAGAGCACGTCACCCGTACCCTGCAGAACGCGCTTGAACAGGGACGGACCGCTCACGGCTACATTTTTAGCGGCCATCGCGGCATCGGAAAAACCACCGTGGCCCGGATTCTGGCTGCGGCGTTGAATTGCCGCTCGTCTGACAAGCCCGTGGCGGAGCCTTGCGGCATCTGTGAATCCTGCACCGAGATTCGCGCCGGCAACGCAGTCGACGTGATTGAGATCGACGCCGCCACCAATCGCGGCATTGACGAGATCCGCGAACTGCGCGAAGCCGCGCGCTACCGCCCGGCGCGAGATCGTTTCAAGATTTACATCCTCGACGAAGCTCACCAGATCACTGACGCGGCCTTTAATGCGTTGCTGAAAACTTTGGAAGAACCGCCGGACCATATTGTTTTCATGCTGGCGACCACGCAGCCGGAGGATATCCCGCAGACGATTCGTTCGCGCTGCCAGCACTTCAGCTTCCGCGCGGTAAAGTTCGATGCGATCGTCGGCCAACTGCGCGATCTCGTCGGACGCGAGAAGATCGAGGCAGATGACGATGCTCTCGCTCTCCTGGCCGAGGCCGGCGACGGCTCCATGCGCGATGCGTTGTCGATTCTCGATCAGGCCATCGCTTCCTCCAGCGGACGCATCACGGCGGATTCTGTCCGCAATCTGGTCGGCGCAGCTCCGGCGCACATCCTCGAGGAAGTGATGCAGGCCATCGCTCGCGGCGCCAGCGAAGATGTGCTGAAGCAGGTTGACCATCTCATCAGCGAAGGACATAGCCCTACCCATTTCGCGCGCCAGATGGTTCGCTTCCTGCGCAACGCCACGGTTGCCAAAATCGCGGGAAAGGACTCTTCCCTGCTGCAGATCTCAAGCGAAGAGCGCGAGCGCGTGGAGCGCGTCGCCACACTCTTTGAGGAAGAAGACCTCACCCGTCATCTGCAGATCATGCTGCGGACTCACGGCGAGTTGGGATACAAGCAGGAGCAGCGTTTCCATCTCGAGCTCGGCCTACTCAAAATGGCGCACGCACAGCGACTGTTGCCGATCGAGCAATTGCTCAGCGAAGTGGCTGGCTCTTCGAGCACCTCTGGCGCTAGAGTAAATGCAACCAGAAATCCTCCGCGGCCCTCCATTGTGGCTTCGACTGCAGGTGAGCGTACGGAGGCGGTTGCGCCGACCCGGTTGAATCCTGTTTCGCCGTTCGCGGCAGATTCCGCACGCAAGGGTGGACCGCGTCAGGAGTCGTCCGAGTCGATTTCCGCCAGCGCTCCTCGTGGATTCGCAGAAGCGAGTTCGTCGACACCGGTGGTAATGGGTGCTACGGCACTGGCTAATCTCGATTCGCCTCCCGAAGTGAAGTTGCAGGTCCCGCTCCAAGATTCTCCGACGCCTTTGAATTCCCCGGCTGGGGCCGTGCCGATCGAGAAGCTGCAGACGGCAGTGCTACAAGCGCTCACCGACGGAAATCAGCGCATCCTAGTCTCCATGCTCGAAGCCGGCGAATGGACGATTGAAGGAAACGAGGTCGTCATCAAGGTTTCTGAGTCGCAAACCGTAGTCGATATGTCGCTGGGTGCCGATGCACGGCGGTTAGCCATCGCTTCGGCCAGCGGCATTTTGGGGCGGCCCGTCAAACTGAAGATCGTTCCCGGGGCGGCTGTGGCGGCGACAGAAAAGCGCAACGGATCACCCAAAACAAATGGGGTTAGTTCCGGAATTGGCGGCCGGGGCCGTGCTGAACAGGATCCGATCGTACGGCGACTGCAGGAGAAATTCGGCGCTCAGATTCGCACCGTGATTGATTACAAGGAGAAGCGGTAAAGCCAATATGGGTGGATTCAATCTGCAAGAGCTGATGTCGAAGGCCAAGTCGCAGTACGAGAGCCTGCAGAAAAAAATGCAGGAGACAGTGGTGGAGACGTCGTCTGGCGGAGGAACGGTGACGGTCAAGATGGACGGGCGCAAACAACTGCTCAGCGTGCGCATCGATCCCGAGGCCGTGAAATCCGGCGACGTGGAGATGCTGCAGGATTTGATCCTGGCTGCCGTAAATGAGGCCGCCCGCAAGGTGGATGGAGCGATGCAATCGACGGTCGGCGGTATGCTGGGCGGGCTAGGAATCGGCGGACTGTGAAGAATCGGGTGATTGAGTAATCGGGTCATCTGGCCATTTTGCCCAATTCCTGGATTTCGGTTTTCAAATCGCCCGATGGGCCGATCACGTAATCACTCAATTTCTTATGTCTAAATTTGCTGAACCGATGTCCCGCCTAATTGACGAATTGAAGAAGCTTCCGGGTGTGGGCACCAAGAGCGCACAACGGCTGGCCTTCTACATTCTGCGCGCCAGCGATGAGGACGCCGAGGCGCTGGCCGCGGCGGTGCGCGATGTCAAAGCCAGCCTGCGGCTGTGCTCTGTGTGCAATAACATTACCGACGTGGATCCGTGTGTTTATTGCACCAGCGCGACGCGAAACCAACGCCTGGTGTGCGTGGTCGAAGAGCCCACCAATATTGCCGCGATTGAAAAGACCAAACACTTCAATGGCGTCTACCATGTGCTGCACGGCTCGCTCTCGCCACTACATGGCGTGGGGCCGGAGCAACTCCGCATTGCGAACCTCATTGCGCGCGTCGACGAGGGCAATGTGGATGAAGTAATTATCGCCACCAATCCAACCGTCGAGGGCGAAGCCACTGCCACCTATCTGTCCCAGCAACTCAAACGCGTGGGCGTGAAGGTGACGCGCATTGCGATGGGCATTCCGGTTGGCAGCGATATCGAGTACACCGATGAGATCACCATGCTGAAGGCCATGGAAGGCCGGCGGGAATTGTAAAGAAGCTTCTCGCTGCTAGCTCGTCGCTATGCCGTCAGATCCGGTTCCAGGAATACATTGAGCTCTTCTTCGGCAGAAGCCAGTCCTTCCGGGAGGATGCCGCGGTTGTATTCGGCCATGCGATTCTTCCACTTGAGGAAATCGGTAATGCTTTGCGGTTCAACGCGGACCTCGACGCGCCGCAGGCTGGCCAGCAGCAGGTTCATTTCGTAGCGAAAGCCTGTGGCGCTGCGCAAGTTTTTCGCCGAAGAGTGCACAGTTTCAGTTCTGCCGCGACGAAGTTCCAGCAAACCCCAGCCTGCGGGCAGTTCTTCGCGCCGGATCAGTCCAGCCGCTGCTAGATAGAATCTTTCGCACCCCACTCCCTGCTCGGGCTTTGATCGGAAGGGCTTGGCTCGGTCGGCCAGGAAATCGGAACGCGTGACTTTGCACTCGACAAGAACGGAATGGCAGGCGCGCTTCCAGCCGATGGCGTCGGGCATCTCGCCACTGACGCAGGCTTGCTCGGAGAGTACCACCCCGCAGCGGTAGCGGCGCAGCCAGTGAACTGCTTTTTCGACTAGTTGGGCATGAGTCATGGATGTTTAAGTTGTAGCTTCCGAAGGCGAAGGCTGGAAAGTGACTGGGTGGCTACCGGCTGGCATGCGCTCCCATTGGATTCCTCACCGGCTTAAGAACTACTGGCCTCCGCAGAACAGTTTCCAGCAGGTGGCGTTCGGCGGCGATAGTTTGAGCGGAGGGACCGAGTGGCGAGTAGCCTTCAGCGATGATCGTCAAAGCTTCGTTCCCTCCCGTTTTGTTGCGAGCATTTTCAATTTGAATGCAGCGGATGCGGCCATCGTGTCCCGCGTCCAAGGCGTTGGCCAGGCGTAGAACGGCAGCCAACTGAATGGTTGCTTTCTGCTCGTCCGGCAGAAGGTCGCGCAGAGTCTTGTGCTTCCGGGTGGGCAGCTTTCCGCGGTGAAAACGCGCAACGATGGCTGCGCGTTGCAGGTCCGCGGCCTTCCAGCCCGGGGGATTTCCGTGGGCACGAATCAAATCGAAGGAAGTCTTTTGATGGCCTTTCTGACCTTCGGATTTGCCGACATCGTGCAGAAGAGCGGCGGCGAGCAGGCTCGACCGGGCTGAGACAGCGTCGATGGCAGGTTGCCATCCCCAGGCCAGAAGGCCATCGTAGAGTTGGAGAGCCAAGCTGGCGACGCGCTCGGAGTGTGGGAAGTCGGGATCGAGGCCGTTCGCCCAGAGCTTCATCCGGCGCGTAGCCAGCAGCTGTATCTGCTTGCCTTGGGGCAGGGCAGCGCGCCACACTCGCCAGAGAGAATCGGGGCCAACCATTTTGGCGCGGTATTGATCGATGCGCTTGGTGCGCTCGGAGAGGATCCGCTCGTGCCAGTCGTTGCGGGAACCTGCATCGGAAAAAACCTGGCAAGAAACGGCCGTGGACCACAACACGTCGAGATCGTGAACTTCACCGAGCAAATCCTGGATTTCTTTGAGATCATTGCTCCAAGCCTTGTGCTCGACGGGAAGAAAATTCTCTACGATATAACGGAAGCGTTTGATTCCTATCCGCAGGCTGTGGAACGCGACTTGGGAGCGGTTGCGCAGAGCACGCGCGTGGAGTTCGCGGGCTGCGGTCCAGCGCTCAAGAGCCAGATGTTTAAAGAGCGCGCTCCCGGGGCGGATGCGCCCGGCACGAGCGGGGAGAGACTTGCTCCAGGATCTCCACTGTTTGCGATCGAACTCTTCAAGAGCCGCTTGAGCCTCGTGCTGTTGCTCGTTCTCCCGGCGGTGCAGGATCTCGAAAAGGGCGTGGGCGACAGGATCGGCCGAGTCTGACGTCCACTCCGGATTCGATTGAGATGCCGGTGTCGCGGGTGAACCTCCCCTGAACGACGCCGATGGCTCGCCCGAGTTTCCCTGAGTTTGAACTACAGCAAGTTTTTCCACCCACTCCATCATTACGTGAACATCGCGCAAGGCGCCGAGGCGCTGAAACAGGCGCTTGCCGGCCTTCTTCATCGCTTTCCAGTCAGGGTCGGGATCGAGCGCCATCAATCCATCGGCCAGCGAGCGGCAGCGGCGCAAAGAGACGCGCAGATCGTGAACGGGGTCGGGCCCAAAATCGGCGGAAACATGCTCGCATTCCTCCAAAACGCGCAGCATCCAGTAGCGAAGGCCAGTGGTCTTTTTGGGTCGGGTTGTGCGAGCGATGGAGGAAGGCACAAGAGTTCCGGAGCCGAATATTTGCATATCCATTTTCGCCGCTGTTGGCTGGGAACGCCAGTGCCGGGGAGTGTCCCAGAACTCTTCCCCACTGGGAGTACAAGGCCTGTAGCCGGCAATTTTCCATTACCTCCGTAACGTGCGGGGACTTACCTCCTGGATTTAACCTTTTACTTGCAGAGTGTAGTTCGAGGAGTGCTCTATCACGAACGCAAGTACATTTCATGCCAATCGCGCGGCATCGGCGCGCGCCTTCGTCCATAGCCTGAACATCCTGATCAAGTATGCGCGGATGTACGGCTATGAGCATAAGCGCACCGAAGCGCAGTTTGAAGTCACCTGGAATGAGCTCCAGCAAGGCCTGCCTACAGCCGGCGACGGCGGATTTCTGCTGGGAGTTTCGGACAACAAGCTATTGCTGGACGGCGTTCCGCTGGAAACCGGTCAAACCGAACGCAGCTTTGGTCAGTTGCTCACCACCGCCGGCCTGGCTAGTCTGCACTTCTCCAAAGATGTTACGGTCGAAGACTTCACCCGACTGGTGCGCGCCTTTACCGTGGCTGGTTCCAAGGCACAGGATGTTTCCAAGCAAATCAAAGAAGCCCTCAACAGCGGAACCAAGCCAAGCACGATCAAGATTAATGAAGTGAAGTTTGTGGCGGCCGATCCGCTCACCGGGGATATCAGCGTAGCCGCGCAGATCGCGGCGCAAACCCTGGGACCAGAATTCAAGCAATGGTTGAATGATCCGCAAAAACTGCTGCAATTGATTGCGGCGGCCGAGGGCGCCAACGCCGGAGGCGGCGGCCAAGGACAAGCTGGTGGAACCGTAGTTCCATTCGGGAGTGTTCCGAACATTCCGGGCGGCACCGGAACAGCTCAAACATCCGGAACCGGTACTGGAACTGGAACAGCTCCAGCCTGGGAGGGTGGAGTGGTCCCTCTACAGGAAGCCGAGGTCGTGCAGGCGATCCGCCTGCTGACTCGATTCGGACAAGTGCAGGGCGACCCAAACGCAAGCCCAGAGGTTCTGCAGAAAGAGCTTACCGAGACCGACCCGAACACGCGTCTGAACTTGCAACAGCTGTTGGGTACTCTTGCGGCCAAGGCGACTACCGAGCAGGAAGATACGCCGCTGTTGATGAAGGCAGCCGAGCACATGGCGATCCGCTTCGCTCTGGAGCGCTACCAGAAGGGCGAAGTTAAAGTAAATGCCGTCCATCAGATGATGGAGCACATGAGCCGGCAGATGGATTCGCTGCGCCAGATTCTGAAGCTGCAAGAAGAGAAGATGAACAAGGCCGGGATCCTGGTGGAGTCGCACGCCGACATCCTCGACCGAATGTTCTGGGCCGAAGTGCCGGAGTCGGGAAAGAAGACGGTACTGCTCTCCCATGAAGCACCATGCGTTCCGCCCCGCAACGTGCGCCAGTTCGTGGAAGTACTTCTCGACCGCGACGACAAACAAACGTCCGCCGAAATTCTGAATAACTATTCGGGCAGCCTCACTAATAAGGAGGCTGATTCGCGCCGCAAGACCGCAATTGGCTTGAGCCAACTGGCTGACCTCTACGCAAGACTCGGCGGCGATGCAATGGGGGGAGCGATTCGCAGAGCCTCCGAGCAGCTGTGCGTAGAGAAGGATCATGAGCTACAGAGTCTGCTCAGCGCAGCGTTCGTACGCTTGAGCCAGGAGGCCAGCGAAGCCAGGAACTACCAGGCGGTGAATGAAGTCTGTGCCGGAATGGAGATGCTGCAGCAGCAGCGGCCGGTGATGGTGAATGACCTGAGGCCGCGTGTGGGAGTGGAAAACCGGATTCCAGAATTTATTGAAGAAGCCTTGCGCCTGGATCCGATACCTGCGGACCTGCTGGTGGTATTGCGGCGCACCTGCCAATCGGGAGCGGAACATCTGGCGGACCGGTTCTTTCGCTGCATGCGGCGCGACGAATGCGATCGCATGGTGGAACTGGTCAAGGAGATGGGATCTCCTGCTCTCTCGCAGCTGCGCGAGATCTTGCGCACGGGACAGTCGCGGCAGGCGTCGGCCGTGGTGGGCCTGTTAAGCAGGTTGGATGTGGGCACTTTGCTGGAGCTGCTGCCGACGCGCTTGCCCGAGTGGAACCGCTTCTACCATGACATCGTAGTGCGGCAGGTCGCCTATGGAGCTGCGCCGGACCGCGGCAGAACACTGCTGGAACTGGCGGAGGTCCTGGATTCGGTGGTTCTGCCGGAAGCGATCGATGAAATCGGAATGAGCGGCGATCTGAGCGCGGCCCATCCTCTGATGGCTATGGCCAAGCCGGGCGAAGCAGCTTCGCGTTCGCCCTTTGTGCAACTGAAGGCGATCGAGTCGCTGGGACGCCTGCGCGACACAGAGGCAGTCTCTCTGCTTCGTGAGATTGTCGAGACCAAGAAAACGTTTGGATGGGTTTATCATCGCGAACTGCGAATTGCTTCTGCTCAGTCTTTGTCAAAGACCGATCCGCGCTATAGTGCTCAGATTCTCTCCGATAGCGGGATCGAAGCGGCAGAGCTGGCAATCGCGCCGCTGGATACGGCTCCGGCATGCCCTTGGGTGCGGCAACGCCGCTACGAGCGGATGGTGCTGTCGCGCGCACTGGGAGCCACGATTGGCAGTTCCTGGGGAAAATCACGAATTCTGATTCGCGAGTTGAGCCTCGGCGGCGGCATGGGTACGAAAGAAGATAATCTCCGAATCGGCAGCGAGGCCGATCTCGAAATATCTCTGGGCATGCGGTCGAAGATCAAAGCCCACGTGCTTTTGCGCCGGGCGCGCGTGAATGAAGTCGGATTCGAAATCGTGAATACCGACCTCGAAAGCCGCTACCGGCTACGCCGGCTGCTGGTGGATGCTCTCAGTCATATTCCACAAAAGAAAGATCAGGAGTGGAGCGGGGATCGAAAAGTCTAGACCCTACTCGGCTTGAATAGTCGAGAAGAAAACAAAAGCCTCTGCTCACGAGCAGAGGCTTTTCACTTCTCAGGATGCTTACTTCACCTTGGCGAAAATGATGACCAGGGTGTAGAGAGCGAGAGACTCGATCAGCGCCAGGCCCAGAATCAGAGCCAGCTGAATGCCGGGACGCGCGGCCGGATTGCGGGCCAGGCTCTCTGCAGCGGAGGCGGTTGCTTTGCCCTGCGCCAGAGCGCAAATGCCGGAGGCAAAGGCCATCGAGAATCCGGCGGCGATTGCGACCCAGTTGACTCCGCTCTCGGCTCCGCCCTGCGCGAAGGCCGGGACAGCAAACGAAAGTACGGAAAGCGCCATGAACAATTTGCTTAGCTTACTCATTGTGTTTCTCCTCGTATGAAATACCGCCAGTGGGTGGTTGACGCCATACCTTGCAGGCGCCCTCACGCTAAACGGCTCGTTTCTAAATTCGAGTTTCCGGTTTCCGGTTTCTAGCTTCTACCATCATCCATGTACTGGAAACTGGAAACTAGAAACTGACTCTAGTGCTCTTCCGAAACCGCACCTTGCAGATAGACGGTCGTCAGCAGAACAAAAATGTAAGTCTGCAGCAGGGACACCCCAATGTGCAATCCCAGAAAAATGATGGGTACGCCGATGGGGACGAGCGAAAAGAAAACCAACGTCACCATGTCGCCCGCGAACATGTTGGCGAACAGACGGATCGTGAGCGAAAGCACGCGCGCCAGGTGGCTGATGAGTTCGATGGGAACCATTAGCGGCGCCAGTGCGGGCATGGGCCCGGCAAAATGCTTCAGATAGCCGATCCCGGCATGTTTGAATCCTTGCGCCTGGTAGTAGACAAAGGCACAAATGGCGCAGCCTAAGGGAACGATGGGCACGGCCGTCGGCGACTCGAAACCCGGAATCACTCCGATTAGGTTACAGAACAAAATGAAAAAGAAAAGCGCGGCAAGAAATGGAGTGTAACCTTCGCTGTGGTGGCCGATGATCTCGTCGCTTTGGGCCTGGATAAATCCCTCAACCCCCTCAAACGCATGCTGCACCGCGCCGGGGCTGTCCACGGACAAACGAGCACGGACCAGAAGAAACATAATCAGAAGGAAGGAGAAGACAATGACTTCCATCGCGAACGAGTTCGTAATAGGGGACGTCGGGTACTTCGGCGGGAGGTGTAGTGCTTGCAACAGCGCGGTGACCGGACCCGCGAACAAGCGATTCAGTAGCGCGGTGAACCAAAGTTGTTCAGGCATAAGGCTGCTTCTAGCTTCTGGCTTCTTCCGTCCTCGGTCCGCGCTCCTTGCTAGACTCCACGGGTCAAAGCTGCGTACAGTTCGTAGACCGCTTCGCAACCGATCGCGGCGACGGGCAAAAATAAGCCCGCTAGAAGCCCATTCAGGCTTGCGGGTGAAACAGCCAATATAACATAGGCACCGACAGCCATCAAAAGATATCGAACCAGAAATCGAAACACGATTCCACTTCCGGATTGCGATGTAGCCGTGCCAGTGGCGCGATCGACAAAGCCGGTGATCACGCGCTTCAGCCAGTCGAAATTGACATAAGCGATAGCGCAGCCGAAGGCAAAGCCAACCGCAGGACGTAGACCAAACCTCCACCAGGCAATGGCAATCAGCACCGGCGCCAGCACCGCCATGAAGCGGCGAATGCGACGCAGCGCGCCGGAGTAGAAGTACTCGGCTGCTTCAGCGCTCGCCGAGTCAACTTCGGGTTGGACCGAGTCTGGCATTCAAGCGGATCGCAAACATTCTCCCGCACCAATGGTAAGCCACAGGCGAGTTGGCGGGATCTTAACTTTGCTGGAGCGGCGATTACTTCGTGTCGCGCAGCACGGTGCGGATCAATTCGATGAACCCTGCCGCGATCCCTAAGAGGATGCCAGCAAGATAAAGCCAAGTAGTGTGCAGCCAGCGGTCAAGAGCCGCGCCGATCAACCATCCCACGACCAGAGCTGCTGGCAGGATGAATGCCAGCTGGCTGTAGCGTCCGGCCTGAACCCAGAAGTTCTCTTTCCGGCTGGAATCTTCAGGGCGCGGCGTTGGATCGGATGGAGGTGTGGACATCGGCGTGCGTCCGTAATTCGCAGGCTAGTTGACGAGCTTCGCCACCGGACTCTGCGCGATCACCAGCGACCAGTTCACTATATTGATGAAGCGGTCCGGCATGATTCCGATGAAGAGCGTGGCGAACGCGGTTACACCGAGGGCGGCACGCATCGTCCAACTCACCGGCAGCAGGCCCGTCTCCTCGGACTTGCCCATGAACATGGCATTCGCCATCTTCAGATAGTAATAGAGCCCGAAGACGGAATACAGCACGCCGAGAGATGCAAGCGCGTAGTGCCCGGTTTCGATCAGGCTGAGGAAGATGAAATACTTGCCCCAGAACCCGGCCAGTGGCGGGATCCCAGCCAGCGATAGCAGGAAGATCAACATGAGCACGGCTTCGACCGGAGCCCGCAAATAAAGTCCGTTGAGGTCGTCGAGTTCGTCGCCAATGACGTTGCGGTGCCGGAGCGAAGTAATCACGCCGAAGGCGCCGAGGTTCATGAAGGTGTAGACCAGAAGATAAATCAGGATGCCTTTGACGCCGTCCGGGCTGAGTTGGGTGGAAGTTCCTGCGATCAAGCCGAGCAGCATGTAGCCGACGTGCGCGATGGAAGAATAGGCCAGCAGGCGCTTGGTATTGGTCTGCGTGAGGGCGGCGAAGTTAGCGCCCGTCATGGTGGCGA
>Ga0116133_1000177_pt1 | contig 19082 bp, 19 predicted proteins | sample June2015DPH_19_2_FD_89736 | JGI IMG/M metagenome (GOLD analysis project Ga0116133, IMG submission 89736) | Peatland microbial communities from SPRUCE experiment site at the Marcell Experimental Forest, Minnesota, USA - June2015DPH_19_10 | ecosystem: Environmental > Terrestrial > Soil > Wetlands...
TCGTCAGCTCCACTGCAAATGTGTTCTGGCCGCCTTCCGCCACGCCCTTCGAAACCACTCCCGACGTTGTGATCACCATGGGCTGGTTCGCAAATTGGATCGAGGCTCTCACCGCCGGAAGGTTGTAAGCAACATCCTGGTTGTTAGGATTCTCGATGCTCATCTCGTCGCCCAAATCGACCTGTGCGCGCTGGAAGCTCGTGAGCGCGCGGTCGAGGCTCTGCGACGAGTTCGCCACCTGCGCAGCCGCTGCGTTCGTTTCTACTCCCTGATCCACCACCTTCGCCTGTTGCGCCAGCTCGGAGTCCACCTTGGTCAGCCTCTTGGTGATTTCTTTCAGCCCGGATTTCTGCGCTTCGGAGAATCCCTCCAGAAACTTCTTGTTCAACGTGCGCGCCGTTTCGACTGCATCCTCCAGCGTCTTATCGTGACTCGCAACGCCCTGTGCGTTGTTCTCTTTGCCAATCTGCTCGATAAAGGCTTTCAGTTCAGCGCTAGCGCCTGCTGTACTCTTCAGCATCGCGGCATACGCGATTTTCTGTTCACTGCTGGCCTGCACCGCCATGATCTCGTGAAAATCCTTCAGATCGTCCTTCGTCTCGATTCCGGTCGCGCGGTTGCCACCACTCAAGCCGCCTCCGCCTGCCGCGGATCCCCCAATGTGCCCGCCACCACCGCCGTGCTGGGCGAGCATCCTGCAGGGATACGTCAACAGCGCCGCTCCCAACACGATTGTCTTTACTCCCGAACCACTACCTCTGCGAAACATAAGCCAGAACCCCCAACAAAGCGCATCTAGCAGGCTGCGCTAGTAGTCTGATGAAAAGTCGTCCAAGATTCGTTATCAAGATATGCCTCAGAGCATATCGTAGGTCCGCATTACCAATCGCGCCTTCAGGCGTGCAGCGAGAAAATCCTAGCTTGGCTCAGCTCCGAAGAAAATGCCACAAACTTTACAGTTCTTTGCACGGCAGTAAAGAACTTGATTTCGTGAATCGGTGCTTAAAAGCTTCGTAACGGCTCGACATGCTATTTGGCGACTGCCCCCGCGGTCTCCCTAACCCCAATCCCCGGCACCGTCCTCCCTACCACCGCCGCAATCTGCCGCACCTGCGTCATCAGGTCATCGAACTGATGGGGAAACAGCGACTGCGGACCATCCGACATCGCCTGATCCGGTTGGTTATGAACTTCAACCATCAATCCATCCGCTCCCACGGCCACCGCCGCCCGCGACAGCGGCGTAACTTTATTCCGCTTGCCCGTCCCGTGGCTGGGGTCCACAAGAATCGGCAGATGACTCAACCGCTGCACCGCTGGAATCAAGCTCAGATCGAGGGTGTTCCGCGTGTGATCGGCAAACGTCCGTACTCCGCGTTCGCACAGCGCCACGTTGTAATTGCCTTCACTCAAAATGTATTCCGCCGCCATCAGAAATTCTTCCAGCGTCGCTGACATGCCGCGCTTCAGCAGTACCGGCTTCTTCGCCCGTCCCGCACGCTTCAGCAGCGAAAAATTCTGCATGTTCCGCGCTCCAATCTGGATCACATCCGCGTACTCTTCCACCAGATCAAGCGATTCGTTATCAATCGCTTCGGTAATAATCTTCATCCCATACTGCCGGCGGATCTCTCCCATAATCCGCAGCCCTTCTTCACCCAATCCCTGAAACGAATAAGGTGACGTCCGCGGCTTATACGCCCCGCCCCGAAAGAACTGCGCTCCCGCGCGATGCACTCGCTCCGCCACGGCAAACGCCTGCTCCCGGCTTTCGATCGCGCACGGTCCCGCCACAATCGCCAGGCCCGACCCGCCGATCGTCGCGGCCGTCTCCGCAAAACGGATCACCGTGTTGTCTTCCTTAATATCGCGGCTCACCAGTTTGTAAGGCTTCGAAACCCGGATCACTTCCTGCACGCCCGCCATCTCTTCCAGCGTGCCTTGTTCCACTTCGCCCTTATTCCCGGTGATGCCAATCGCAGTGCGCTGCGCCCCCGGCATGGCATGCGCACGATACCCAAGTTGCTCAATTTTTTCGCAGACGCCACGCACTTGCTCGTCGGTAGCGTGCGCCTTCATGACGACTAACATAGTTTCCTCTTAACGAACCATGTGGGGACAGCCGCCCCGGCTGTCCATGTCGAGCATTGCTCGACTCGGTTTACCTCGCCAGCCGTTCAAAGCTAGCTCATCAAGTCTACCGTTGCCCCCGCTGCACCGCAAATGCAGCACCCCTGTCTGCATCCCCTCCCTGACTTCCGCATCCAAGGACGAGCACCTCTAGAATTCCTCTCGGAGTTTTCCTCATGAAAGCAGCAGTCGTTCCTTCGGTAAACGGTAAGTGGGAGGTAAAGCAGTGGGAAACCCCCAAGCCCGGCCCCAATCAAGTGGTCATCAAGATCCACGCCAGCGGCCTCTGCTACACCGACGTTCACCTCACGCACGGCCTGATCCCACTGCAATTCCCGCGCGTCCTCGGACATGAGCCCGTCGGCGAGATCGTCGAGCTCGGCCCCGGCGTCACTACCCGCAAAGTCGGAGACCGCGTCGGCGTTGGCTGGGTTCAAAAAGGCTGCGGACGCTGCGAGTGGTGCCTGCGCGGGAAAAAGGAGCTGTGCCAGAATAATCAATCGACCGGGATCAATCTCCAGGGCAGCCACGCCGAATACATGCTCGCCTTTGCTGACGCCACCATGCTTATCCCCGACACTCTCAGCTACGAACAGGCCGCACCCATCTTCTGCGCCGGATACACCGTCTGGAGCGGCCTGCGCCTCGCCGATCCCAAGCCGCACGAGCGCATCGCCGTCGTCGGCATCGGAGGCCTTGGTCACCTCGCGCTGCAATATTCCAAAGCCTCCGGCTTCGAAACCATCGCCGTCACCAAAAGCAAAGCCAAAGAGAAAATGATCCGCGACCTTGGCGCCGATGAAGTCGTCGGGAGCGGCGAAAAATTGTTGTCAGGCGGCGGTGCCGACGTTCTCCTCGCCACTTCGAATTCCTGGTCCGCTGTCGTTGACGCCGCGAAAGGTATGCGCCCCGATGGCCGCATTATCCTGATGGGCGTGGGCAACGAGCCACTTAATTACACTCCAGACCTTATGTTCAAGCGCATCCGCCTCATCGGCTCGTCGCAAAACGGCCCCGAATATCTGTACGAAGCCCTCGACATTGCTGCCAAGGGCAAAGTGAAAGTTGTCGCCGAGACCTACAAGCTGGACGACATCAACAGAGCCTACGATCGCGTCGCCGACGGCAAAGTCCGCTTCAGAGCAGTAATCACAATGAACTAAGAAGCACGGTGTGGGGACGGGCGCCTTCGCGAGCTTGCCCTGAGCGAAGCCGACGGCGCCCGCCTCGCGAACACGAGGCTGCCTTTATACTTTCCTCATGCCCAGATCCATGGTGCGCGAACAAGATATCCTCGCCCGGCCCGCGCCCAGACGCCCGCCCCGCCTCACTTCGCGCCGCATCGGCATTCACACCTCCACTGCCGGTGGCATCCACAACGCCGCCGAGCGCGCCCACCGCCTCGGCTGCAACACTCTACAGATTTTCTCCTCCAGCCCGCGCCAATGGGCTCCCTATGAACTGAGCGCTTTGCAATGCGAGGAGATGACCCGCCTGCGCACCAGCTACGATCTCAAGCCTTTGGTCATCCATACAAACTATCTGGTCAATCTGGCCAGCACCAACCAACTCTTTCTGAAAAAGTCGATCGAAGCCTTTCGCGGAGAAATCGAGCGCGCCCTCGCGGTCTGTGCCGATTACCTCGTTCTCCATCCCGGCTCCTTCCGCGGCTCCGATCGAGAAACCGGCCTGTTGCAGACCGCTGCCGCCATCGCCGCTTCTACTCAGAATCTCGACCTCGCTGCCGCAGGCCTTACCATCCTGATCGAAAATACAGCTGGCGCGGAATTCTCACTGGGAGGGAGCTTTGAGCAAGTCGCCGAAGTCATCGACCGTCTCCGGGGTATCGTCCCCGCTGCCGCCTGCATCGACACTTGTCACACTCACGTCGCTGGATACGATATCGTCACCGAAGAAGGCATTTACGCAACGCTTCAACATCTCGACGCAACCGTTGCCTTGAACAACGTGAAGGTTATTCATTGCAACGACGCCAAAGCGCCTCGCGGATCCAAGCTCGACCGCCATCAACATATCGGCAAAGGAACCATCGGCAAAGAACCGTTCCGCACCCTGCTCAATGATCTTCGCCTCGCTCATGCTGCCTTCATCGCCGAAACCCCCATCGACCGGCCGGGAGATGACCGCAGAAATGTCGATGCCCTGAAGAGACTGGTGGCTTGACTCCGAACCGTTTGCTCCCCGGCAGTTCTAATGTATTTTGGGCCGGCACATGATCCGCATCGTCATCTGGCTGCTGAGCCAGCCCTTGTTTTGGGCGGTCATCAGCGTAGTATTTGGCCCGTATTTTTTCTGGCGCGGTTTTCGTCTTCTGCAGCGCAAGCGGCTACCGTCCGTGCCGCGGCATTAGGCCGCGTGGAGGTGAGTGGCAGAGCGGTTGGTCCTTATACGCTGGTTGCGCCGTTGAGCCACGCCGACTGCCTGTACTATCGCCTGGCGATCGAATCGAACCCGCAAGGCGACCTTCGTAAGAGGATCCAGGAGTTGTGCGCGCCTCTTTTCCTGGACGATGGCACTGGCACGCTGATGATTTACCCACAAGGCTCCGAACTGCTGTTGCAGCCCTCCAGCGAACGATCGGAGTACGGGAAGCTTGCCCTTGCATTCACACGCTATTCGGAGGGGAGTCCAGAGTTTGCCCAGGAATACTCCATCAAACCTGGAGACACGATTTTCGTTCTGGGTACACTTCAGGAAAATCCATGGGCGAAAAAGGACCCGATTGCTGAGTGCAATGAGTTGTCTCGCATCGGGCCCGGATTTGTCGGCCTAGGCGAAGCCGATCTGATGCGCCGCGAAGCCTTTCCATACCTGGATCCTACTCTGCCTGCGGGATCGGCCCTTGTTTCGCGCAACGAGTTCGACCTGCATCCTCCTGTCATGCTGATGCAGGGCAAAGGCCCGTTTGTCGTCTCTACCGACAGCCAACGAGAGTTCGTGGCTAAGCTGAATTTGAAGTCGCTCGTGTATATTTGGGGAGGCCCAGCTGCAGCGCTCTGGGGCCTGTGGGAGATTCTCCACCGCGCGGGACTGATGGGGTCGCCATTTCAGAACTAGCGCCGCGAGACTCGGAACGCCGTTCCCATTTCACTCAAGCCCGGCGACCACCGCAGAAAATGTTGATGCTTTGAAGAAACTCCTGACATAGACCGAACGTTGCATCGAGTCTTCCGCCACTTCTGTATGCTCCGCGTCCGCTTTGTTTACGATTTTAAGCCGGTGCCATTCGCCAATCTCCTGCACACGGTTCCCCCGGCTCATTGTAAAATCTAAGGTTTACTCGCAAGTCTCTGTAACCCGCATATGCCGCAGCAAGACAAATTGCAGGAAGCAACGATAACCGCTAACACGAATCAGCATAGCGAGTCCGATCGTCCCCATGACAACCGCTATAACCCCCAGCGCGTCGAATCCAAATGGTTCGAGCGCTGGCAAAGCGATCCCCAGCTCTACGCCGCCGAAGAGGCCAACTCCAGCAAAAAGAAATACTACGTCCTCGAAATGTTGCCTTATCCGTCCGGCGTGCTCCACATGGGACACGTGCGCAATTACGCCATTGGTGACGCGCTTGCCCGCTATATGTGGATGAACGGCTACAACGTTCTTCATCCCATGGGTTGGGATTCCTTCGGCCTTCCCGCTGAGAATGCTGCCATCCAAAACAACACTCCGCCGCGCCAGTGGACCCTCGGCAACATCACCAAAATGAAGGCGCAGATGAAGCGCCTCGGCTTCGCCTACGACTGGTCCCGCGAGATTACCACCTGCTTGCCCGATTACTACCGCTGGAATCAGTGGTTCTTTCTCAAGTTCTATGAGAAGGGCTTGGCCTATCGCAAGAAAAGCAAAGTCAACTGGTGTCCCCAGTGCGCCACCGTGCTCGCCAATGAGCAGGTAGTGGATGGATGCTGCTGGCGCCACGAAGATACCCTCGTCGAACAGCGCGAGCTCGAGCAATGGTTTTTGCGCATCACGAAATACGCCGACGAGTTATTGCGCGATTTGGAAAAGCTCAGCGGTTGGCCGGAAAAAGTTCGCATCATGCAGCGCAACTGGATCGGCCGCAGCGAAGGTACCCTCGTCGATTTCAAGCTCGACTACGCGGAAGACCGTAGCGGATTCGGCCCCGCCGGTGGGACCATCAGCGTCTTCACCACCCGCGTCGATACCATCTTCGGCGCGACCTCGGTGCAGCTCGCACCCCAGCATCCCATCGTCGCGGACCTCGCCGCGTCCAACGCCGATCTACGCGCCAAGGTCGATCAACTCATCGCCGAGCAGCGCAAAGCCAAAGAAGCTGGAGACATCGGCGAAATTGAAAAACACGGCGTCCCCACCGGCCGCTATGCCATCAATCCTTTCAATGGCGAAAAGGTTCCAGTCTGGGTGGCCAACTACATCCTGATGGACTACGGCACCGGCGCCATCATGAGCGTTCCCGCCCACGATGAGCGCGACTACGAGTTTGCGAAAAAATACAAACTCGAAATCCGCCTCGTCGTTCTTCCAATTTCCAACGACCCTGAGGAGACCGTCACCGAGCCACCTCTTCCTTTTGTCGCACACGAAGGCATGTTGATCAACTCCGGCCCGTATAGCGGCGTTGAATGTGCCGATGCCATCAAGAAAATGTCCGCACACGCGGAAGAAAAGGGTTTCGGCAAAGCCAGCATTACCTATCGCCTCAAAGATTGGGGAATCTCCCGCCAGCGCTATTGGGGAACGCCGATCCCCATGCTCTATTGCGAAAAAGACGGTATCGTTCCCGTGCCGGAGAAAGATTTGCCGGTGATCTTGCCGGAGAACGTCGATATCACGCTCGTCGGCGGATCGCCGCTCGGAAGAGTGTCAGAATTCGTCAATGGCACTTGCCCCAAGTGCGGCGGTCCCGCGCGCCGCGAAACCGATACCATGGACACCTTCATCGATTCGTCCTGGTATTTCTACCGTTACACCGACGCACACAACGACCGCGCTCCGTTCGACTCGAAGACCGCGCAATATTGGTTTCCCATCGATCAGTACATCGGCGGCGTCGAACACGCCATCTTGCACCTTATTTACTCGCGCTTCTGGACCAAGTTCATGCGCGACCTTGGCCTCATCACCAACGATGAGCCCGCCGAGCGCCTCTTCACCCAAGGCATGGTCATTAAAGACGGCGCAAAAATGTCGAAGAGCCTCGGCAATGTCGTCAGTCCCGACGAAATGGTCGCGCGCTACGGCGCCGATGCCGCGCGCCTCTACAGCCTCTTCGCCGCACCACCCGACCGCGATCTCGACTGGCAGGATTCCGGCATCGAAGGCATCCAGAGATTCTTAGGTCGCATCTATCGCTTTTTAGTGCGCAACGCCGCGCCATATGCCTCCGTAGAGACGTTGCCTGCATCGTCTCTCTCTCCAGCAGAACGTCAGATCCAGCGCAAACTCCACCAAACCATCAAGCGTGTCAGCGACGACTTCCAGGGACGCTGGCACTTCAACACGTGCATCTCCGCCATCATGGAGTTGGTGAACGCCCTCTACGCCTACGAGGAAAGTGCAACCTCTGAATCTCAGACCAGAAGCAGCGCTTCAGCGGCTCTCCTGGCTGAAGTTCAGCGGAACCTCGTTCTCTTGCTCGCGCCGTTTGCGCCCTATCTCGCCCACGAACTATGGGAAATGCTCGGCGAAAAGGGAAGCCTCCTCAAAGCCGCGTGGCCAAAATATGACGCCGCTCTCGCCAAAGAAGAAGAGCTAGAAATCCCAGTGCAGATCAACGGCAAATTGCGCGGCCGCATCACAGTGCTTGCGGATGCTCCGGAGAGTGTCGTGATTGATCGCGCACTCGCCGATGAAAAACTTCAGGCCGCCATCGCGGGCAAGCAGATTGTGAAAAAGATATTCGTCCCCGGCAAGCTCGTGAATATCGTTGTGAAGTAGAGCGGCAGACCGCGCCTGCGATAGAAAAGCGGGTCCGCTTCGAGTGAAGAAACTGCCTTATTCTCCTTCCAGTACCAGAGCTTCGCTGCGGTGATTAAAGTCGATCTCATCAAGCGCCTTTGTATTGTTCTGAAGGGTCTTGATCATTACCGCATCATAGGGCGCAGGTTGCTGCAAATCCTTGATTTTCCCCTCGGTCGTCGCAACGGTTTTGCCGTTTTGCACGATGTCAACCTTTACGTCATTGGCTGGACCATTCCATTCGGCCTTGTAGTTGCCGGGTGCGCGAGCTGCGTAGAACCAACTTGCACTGTATCTGCCAGAGTGAAGTTCCCTGAATGAGCCAGTCATGGTCGGTTGCAAATATCGTGCGACGACGTACATATAGATTCGTAATTCTGACTTGGAACTGTCCGCTTCCGGCGATACCGCGCAAATGCCTGCACTTTGACAACGTGCGCTATCCTAATCAAAGAGAATCGAGGAATGTCCGCACCATCACCCACAATCGAAGGCTTCCGTGCAGCGTTTCGGCGCCCGTCGCTGACGTTTGCAGAAATTGCGTGGCGCTGGACGCTTGGCGCAACCGCCGCGGCCTTATTCCTTTTCTGTTTCATCGAATATCTCGACACACTACCCGTAACGACCGCGGACTCAGCTCTCCTGTCGACTCGACAACCTGCGTTCGTAGTACGAGCCCTCACCCACATCCTTCGTGGCAGTCTGAATCGCGCTGTGCTGGCGGCGTTGCTGGTGATGCTGTCGCTTTCCGTGCTGTGGATCATAGCCGCTTCGATTGGCCGGTTGGCTACAGTCCGCGCCCTGTTCCAATACTTCCGTGACGAGGTTGCAAGCGGTTTCTCCTCGGAAACGTACGACCCGACAAAGACGCGGCCAATCCGCGCCCTGATCGATCTCAATTTCCTCCGTGTTGCTGTAGTGCTGGCTATGATTCTGGCCTTCGCCGGCGCGGGAATTCTATCCAGTTTCGTTTCATCCAATACGCACCCGAGACCAGGTTTGGCTTTTACTCTATTTATTCCGCTGGCTGGAGTAATCTGCATCGCGGGTTGGGGTTTGAACTGGTGGCTGTCGCTCGCAGGAATATTTGCGGTTCACAATGAAGAAGATGCACTGGCCGCTCTTTCCGCAGCTGTCTCCTTTTTTCGTGAGCGCACTGGTTCCGTTGTCGCGGTGAGTACGTGGACCGGCCTCGCGCACCTGATTGCTTTCAGCATCGCCACTACTGTGGTTTCGTTGCCGCTCGCTTTCATCCGGATTGCGCCCTTGCGACTTATAATCGCCGGAGTCATTCTCGTGACGCTCGTGTATTTGGCCGTTGTGGACTGGCTCTACATCGCACGCCTTGCCGGCTATGTTTGCATCGCAGAAATGCCGGATGCATTGTTTGCAACGTCGCCGCTTGCGCCAACATCGCCCAGCGGAATGGCGGTAGAAGACATGATCGACCGCGACGAACCAATTCTGAGCGACATTCCGAACTTGGCCGTATAGACGTAGCTTGTTACGTTTCGGAGGATCCGCTCCTTTACACGGGACCTCCGATTTTGAGAAACTCATCCGTGGAAAGCCAACCCAGACTCAATCAGTCCATCGTAATCCTCGACTTTGGCGCGCAATACACGCAGCTCATCGCTCGCCGAATCCGCGAACAGAATGTTTTTTCGGTGGTGCTCCCCTGCACGGCCTCGCTTGATGAGGTGAAGAGCTGCGCTCCGGTTGGAATTGTGCTGTCGGGTGCGCCGTGGTCGGTCTACGACGAGGATGCGCCGCCGGCGGATGGGCGCGTGTTCGAGATGGGGCTGCCCGTCCTTGGCATCTGCTACGGGCTGCAGTTCATGGTGCACACGCTGGGCGGCAAGGTACGGCCGGCGGACAAGTGCGAATATGGTCATGCGGAGATTGATATCGTCGCGGAGTCTGCGCTGTTCGCGGGATTGGCGAAGCGGCAGGCGGTGTGGATGTCGCATGGGGACGAGGCGCTGGAGTTGCCTCCGGGATTTGAGCTGACGGCCAAGACTGCTCATGCTGTGGCGGGAATCCAGAATGTGGCGAAGAAGTGGTTTGCGGTGCAGTTCCATCCTGAGGTTCACCACACGCGGAACGGGACGGAGATTCTGCGCAACTTTGTATTCCAGATTTGTGGGGCGAAGCCTTTGTGGACGCCGCAGCACTTTATCGATTCCACCATCGAGCAGGTGAAGCAACAAGTGGGAAGCGGAAGAGCGATCTGCGCGCTTTCGGGTGGAGTGGATTCGTCCGTTGCGGCAGTACTTGTGGATCGTGCGTTGCGCGATGCGAAGGGCAAGTCGCGGCTCACGTGCATCTTCGTGAACAATGGAGTGCTGCGTAAGAACGAGTTCGAGAAAGTGCAGAAGACTCTGCACGACAAGCTTGGGCTGCGGCTTGATGCGGTCGACGCTACGGATCGTTTCCTCGCTAAGCTTAAGGATGTCAGCGACCCCGAGAAGAAACGCAAGATCATCGGCAACGAATTCATCAAGGTGTTCGAGCGGGAAGCGCGCCGCATTGAGAAAGAAGAAGGCAAGGTCAAGTGGCTGGTGCAGGGAACGCTCTATCCGGATGTGATTGAGTCGCGGTCGGTGCGGGGGCCTTCGCAGGTAATCAAGTCACATCACAATGTGGGCGGGCTGCCGGAAAAAATGAAGTTGAAGTTGATCGAGCCGCTGAAAGATTTGTTCAAAGATGAAGTCCGGAAAATTGGCCGCGATTTGGGAATGCCGGAGGAGATTTTGCAGAGGCAGCCGTTCCCTGGCCCCGGGTTGGCGGTGCGCGTTCTCGGGGAAGTTACGCCGGAACGGTTGGCTTTGTTGCGAGAGTGTGACGATATTGTGGTGAGCGAGATCAAGAGCGCCGGGCTGTATACGAAAATATGGCAATCGTTTGCGGTGCTGCTGCCGGTGATGTCGGTGGGAGTGATGGGCGATATGCGGACGTATGCGTATACCTGCGCGGTGCGGGCGGTGAGTTCGGAGGATGGGATGACGGCGGATTGGGTTCCGCTGCCGCACGAAGTCTTAAAGACTATTTCCACTCGAATTGTGAATGAAGTAAAGGGCGTGAACCGCGTGGTGTATGACATTACGTCGAAGCCTCCGGGCACGATTGAGTGGGAGTGAGGAAAGCAGTTCTCAGTTTTTGCGGCTTAAAGTTTTGTCCGCGTGTGTTGGGGTTGAGTTGACGGTGTACCTCAGGGGCTGAAGCCGCATCGATTTTTGTTTGGCTTACGCGGCGCTGAAGCGCCGCTCTTCCACGGTACTTTCCCAAGGCCACTCTCAGCAGGTCACTTTCAACAATTCATCAGAGCCGAAGGTGGGGTACCCGCCTCTTATCGACGGGTGGGCTAGGGAAAGTCAAAAAACTAAGGTCAAATGCAGAGGACAGGAGTGTCCGTTCCACGAGCGCTGCCGTGAAACGATTTGGGACTTCCCGCTACTATTGAAAGTGAAGCGCCCTCTTCATGGACGTTCATGCAGCTGCGGTATGCACAAATGGTCATCTTGGACTTCGAGATACTGAAGCTGCTTCCGGCGACGGTGGTGAGTTTGGGTTGGCCGCACATCTCGGTGGCGACGCTGCGGAAGACGTTTAACTAGTTTGGGTCGGAGGCGGCCCCGCCAGAGAAAAAAATCCCGAGCGGGACCGGAGCGTGGAATCCCACCTTTCAGAAAACGAAGGGTGGGGTACCGCACGTGGGTCTGGACACGTTAGGCAGTGATTTCCAGGAGATTGCCTTCGGGGTCGGCGATGACGGCTTCGTAGTATCCGTCTCCGGTGAGACGCGGCAGGCTTACGATGCGAACTCCTGCTGCTTCCATTTCTTTTACGACACGATCCACGGCGGCGCGCGAGCCTACGGAGACGGCGAGATGCGCCAGTCGTGGAGACTCACCCGGGGATGCCATCAGTTCGAGGCGAGTGCCGGAGGCGAACGAGAGGAAACAGGATTGGAAGTCCCGCTTCGAGCTGGAGTAGGTTGATGTTGCGGTGGCCTTGAACCAACGCCCGTAGAAGGCGCGGGCGCGGTCAAGATCGGAGACCCAGGCGGCTGCGTGATCGATTTGTCCAACTAGATCTGGTCCAACCCGAGCTAGTTCCAGCGGATCCAGCAGCCGCAGCTTTACAAGTTCACGGCGGAGCGCTGGAGGATCGGTGAAAAGGATGCCGTGCATGCCGAGAACGGTTGCGGCCTCTACGTTCGGTTTCAGGTCGTCGATGTAGATGGTGTGGGCGGGATCGACGGCATGAGTCTCTAAGAAAAGTTGAAAGATGCGCGGGTCGGGCTTGAGCAACCGCGCTTCGCCGGAGAGGACGACTCCTTGAAACCATTGCAGGAAGTCGAATCGCTTGAGAGCGAAGGGGAAGGTTTCTGCGGACCAGTTACTGAGCGCAAACAGAGGAACTTCGCGAGCGCGCAATTCCGCTAGGATCTCGACGGCACCAGAGATCGGGCCTGCCAGCATCTCGTCATAACGCTGGATCCAGGCGTCGATCAAGTCGGCGTGGGTGGGGTGTTCCAACTTGAGGGAGGCGCAAGCCTCGGCGAAAGGGCGTCCGGCATCTTGCTGGAGGTTCCAGGAAGGTGTGCAGACGGTGGCCAGGAAATGTTCCATTGCGGCGTCGTCTCCGCGGAAGAGCTTGCGATATAAGTGACGCGGGTTCCAGTCAATCAGAACGCCGCCGAGATCGAAGACTGCTACGGAGCGATTGGCCATCATGGGGTAATTCTATCGAATGGATGGCTGCAGGGATGCTGGGTCTGAGTGGAGGGATCTTCAACGATGAAGGTGGATGGCCCACCCTTCGAAACGAAGGGTGGGGTATCCGGTGAAGTAGCGGGTTTCTATTCCACATTTACGGTAACGGCAGGAGATGCGATGCCGTTGCAGACAACCTGGAAGTCGCTCAGGCCGGTTTCCATGCTCTTCGGCATGTCGAAGTGGGTAGAGGCCTGAGTGGTATATGCGATGGCCATGGTGCTGTGGTCGTGGGTTCGGGCGTAGGAAACGGCACCGGTGATCCGGTTGGTGATGAGGACCAGCGGATAGTTGGTTGCCGCCTGGACATCGTCGCCATAAGCGGCGCCCTGGGAAAACCCATTGAAGTTGAATCCGGATACTACGTACGAGCTTCCGCGTTTGAGGTCAGTTGGCAGGGAAGTGATTTGCGGTGCCCAATTGGGGTTGGGAGTTCCTCCGTGCTGATAGACCCAAACGTCGCCGAAGTCTGTCCAAAGAACCTCCCCGGTGGGCAGAAGCAGCATGTTGCCATAGTAGGAAGAGACGTTCGGGGCATCGGTGTTGCCGCCGGTAACGTTGATGAAGGTAGTTCCGTTCCACACTAAGAACTTGGAACCCAGGTTGAAGATACCGGGGCTAGCCTGAACCAGTACATTACCATCCGGAAGTAATGAGGCTGGCCCGTCGGCGATGTCGAGAGCGTCAGGGAAATCGGGACCGGCTGTCCAAGTTTTGGTTTGAGTGTCGTAGATGGCGGTGTGGCCAGGCATTCCGGGAGCGCCGTTGGCTCCGGCGTAAAAGACGGTGCCGTCGGGGCGCAAGACGCCAGGGCCTAGCTCATAGGAGGCTTGTTTGGCATTGGGATAGGAATCCCAGAGTTGCACAACCGTGCCGCTGGCGGGGCCGCTTTTCCAGGTGCCTTTTGAAGGATTATAAATCTCGTAATTCTTGCCGTCCGGTTCGTAATGAAAGACGTAGGCATCGACGGCCAAAACCGTACCGTCGGGCAGCAGATTCCAACCTTCCTCGTCGTTGACGTCATACTTGCCCTTGCCCGTGAGGGTCCAGGTTAGGGTTTGGGCATTCAGAAGGGCCGACTGCTTGGTACAGCAGTTGGCCTGCATATAGGTGCCGTCATCAAGGATGACGCTTTGGGCATCTCCGATGGTGGTCCAGCCGGCGGGCGGGGTTACGGATGTCCATTTGTTGGTTGTGGGGTCATAAATGGCGCCCAGATTTGTCCAGACAGCCTGGCAATTTCCGGGGGTTGATGAATTATATTCGCCGCCCATCATCATGACGCGACCGTCTGGCAGAACGGCTGAGCCGAAATAGAGGGGGGCGTATCCCGAGGGCAGGGAGGCGATCTGCTTCCAAGTACCGTTGATATAGCTACCGTAGAAATCGGGAGTGAGCCGCCACCAGGTGGGCCCACAAGCTTCGTGAGCGATGACCGTGCCGTCGGTGAGCAAAAGGGGATTGCCAAGTCCGAGGTTGGGGTTGGGTTGGTTTACCAGCGGAAGCCATTGTTGTGAACTGGCGGGATAAGTGGTAGCGAGCCATAGAACGAGACAGACAGCAAAGGCGCTGAAATGTTTCATTGTTTTCTCCTGAGGCTAGGGGTTTTTCAATGCCGAGCGAAAGGCAATGGGTAACGTGAATTGCTGGAGCACTTGCGCTCGAACTGGCCGTCTGTTCACGCTTCCAGCGCAAGCTTGTATTACCGACTTCTCCTTTAACTTCAAAAGCGGCGGGAATTATACCCCGAATCGTGCTTTTTATGTGCGTCGAAAAAGACTTCTATCTGAGGCGCTGGCGATGGCCTTGATTTGGCTCACGCTAGGATTGGTCGCGGTGGACGGTGTCCATGGAGAAGGCGGGGAGGCAGACGGCGATGTATTCGGCGCCGCCTTCGTGAGGAGTGGAGTAACGGATCCATTCACCGGCGTGGGCGATGACGGCTTGTCCGGCAGCGACGTCGAGGGATCCGGTTTTGTGCTCGACGTGGAGGGTGCCTTTGAGGACTATGGTGAATTCGTCGAAGGCAGGAGTCTGGCCGGGTTCGAGCCATCCGGCGGGGCTGCGCATGTGAGCGACGCTGCCGGAGGTGGTTTGGGAGTTGACACGTCCGATGTATTCGTCGATGAGCTTGGGTTTGTTGCCGGCGGATTGGATGCGGGTGGGTTGCGGGATTAGAGTGGGCATGGGTTGGGGCTCTCTGGAGTGCGACTGTTATTAAATCATGGGATGGAAAAGTGTGCCTCTGTGAAGTACCTCTGGGGCGGCTAAAGTATTCAATCATGGCTGGCGCTTGGCGCAGCGCTGAAGCGCTGCGCCAGCCAAAATCAGAACTCGCTCCAGTTAAGAGTTTGCTCGCTGCATCGTTTACAATCCTCGCTTATGTTCTATCGATCGGATAATCGTGTTGTGGATCAACTGCGGCCGGTGATCATCACTCCTGAATTTATTACCACGGCGGAGGGGTCGGTTCTCATTGAGGTGGGGAATACGCGGGTGATTTGTACGGCGTCGATTGAAGAGACGGTGCCGCAGTTTATGCGGAACACCGGTAAGGGATGGATTTCGAGCGAGTACGCGATGATTCCGCGGGCGACTTTGACGCGCACGCCGCGAGAAGTGTCGAAGGGGCGGCAGAGTGGTAGGACGCATGAGATTCAGCGGCTGATTGGGCGGTCGCTGCGCGCGGTGACTGATTTGGCGCGTCTGGGCGAGCGCACGGTCTGGATTGATTGCGATGTAATCCAGGCAGATGGCGGGACGCGAACGGCTTCGATTACGGGCGCGTTTGTGGCGCTGGGGCTGGCGCTGGAGAAATTGGTGGAGGCGGGGACGCTGACGTCGGTTCCGTTGAAGGATTTTGTGGCGGCGGTTAGTGTCGGGATTGTGGAAGGAGAAGTTTTGCTTGACCTCTGTTATGAGGAAGACTCGCGCGCCGATGTGGATATGAATTTTGTGATGACGGCCGGGTACAAGATGGTGGAAGTGCAGGCGACGGCGGAGAGGCAGGCATTCGATGAAGCGCAGTTTGCCAAGATGATGGCGTATGCGCGGCAGGGAGTGCAGGCGTTGATTGCCAGGCAGCAAGGGGTGCTGAGCGGATTGACGCTGCGGCGGTAGAAAGTTCTCGTATGGTGCGGACCAGTTTTCTGAATTTCGATGCTATAGAACCACGGCGGTAAGTAGCTTGCATTGTCAAATGTAAAAGAGCAGAGGTCCTCAGAGGCTCAAGCCCGAGCAGGGGAAAATCGCAGCACTGAAGCGCCGCGGCACCCAAATCACACCAACGAAAATCAGAGTCTGGCGCCGGCAGTGACGTAGCAAGCTACGTCTCTACAGGGAATCCTCCTACGCGATCCAGACCGTTTTGATGTTCATGAATTCGCGGATGCCGTTGGCGGCTAGTTCGCGGCCGTGGCCGGAGCTTTTGACGCCGCCGAAGGGGATGCGGGGATCGGAGGCGACCATTTTGTTGATGAAGACCATGCCGGATTCGAGCTCGTTGATGAAGCGTTCACGCTCGCGGTCGTCGGTGGTCCAGGCACTGGCGCCGAGGCCGAAGCGGCTGTCGTTAGCGAGCCGGATGGCTTCGTCGATATCTTTCACGCGGAACAGCGAGGCGACGGGACCAAAGAATTCTTCGCGATAGGCGGGAGATTCTTTCGGGATGTTGGTGAGGACGGTGGGGGCGTAGTAGTTGCCGGGAAGCTCCAAGGGATGGCCGCCGATTAGGAGTTTCGCGCCGGCTTTGACGGTTTTCTGGACGTCGGCATCAAGGGACCTCACAGCATCGGCGGTAGCGAGTGGGCCGAGTTCAGTTTTCTCGTCGAAGGGATCGCCTACGCGCAGGTTCTTCATGCGGTCGACGAACTTTTTTTCGAAGTCGGCGGCGATGGATTCGTGGACGATAAAACGCTTGGCAGCGATGCAGGACTGGCCATTGTTGATAACGCGAGCCTCGACGGCGGTGGCGACGGCGGCGTCGAGATTGGCGCTGGGCATGACGATGAAGGGGTCGCTGCCGCCGAGTTCGAGGACAACTTTCTTGATGCGCTTGGCGGCGGCGACTCCGACTTCGATGCCGGCCTGTTCGCTTCCGGTGAGCGTGGCGGCGACGACGCGTGGGTCGTTGAGGATGGCGTCGACTTGCTGGGAGCCGATGAGCAAGGTTTGGAAAGCGCCGGTGGGGAAGCCAGCTTCGAGGAAAATCTTTTCAATGGCGAGGGCACTTTGGGGCACGTTGGAGGCGTGCTTGAGGAGTCCGACGTTGCCGGCCATGAGCGCGGGAGCGGCGAAGCGGATCACCTGCCAGAAAGGGAAGTTCCACGGCATGACCGCGAGGATGGGGCCGATAGGACGGTAGCGGACAAAACTCTTTTTGGCGCCAGTTTCGATGACTTCGTCGCTGAGGATTGTTTCGGCGTTCTCAGCATAGTAGCGGCACGCGGTAGTGCATTTTACGGCCTCGGCGACGGCAGCTTTGTAGGGCTTGCCCATTTCGAGGGTCATGAGATGGGCGAACTTTTCTTTGTCGCGTTCGAGGATCTCGGCGGCCTTGTGCATGCGGCGAGCGCGTTCGGCGAAGGGAGTTTTGCGCTCGGCGTGGAAGGTGGTGACCGCCAGCTGGAGCTTTTGCTCTATCTCGGCGCTGGAAAGAGGTTGAAAGGTTTGGAGAGTTTCTCCAGTAGCGGGATTAATGGTGGCAATGGCCATGATGAGTCGTCCTTGGGAATTTGGTGTAAGAAGCTCTTGAAAGTCGCTCGCCTTATTGTCTGCCTGGACCACTGGCCAAGGGAAGCGCAGCGGTCATACCACTATACCATCGGTCGAATGCCTACTTTCCGGGCTGTTAGGATTTGCGCATGACAACTGAGATGGACTCGAAGACGCAGGCCGACCTGATCACCAGCGCTTCCGGTGGAATTGGATATGAACTGGTGAAGCTGTTTGCGCGGGATCGCTACAACCTGGTGCTGGTGGCTCGCAGCGGAGAGAAGCTGAATCAAGTTGCCGCCGAACTGAAGGGCACGTTTGGGGTTGCGGTGAAGACCATCGTGCTGGATTTAACTGCGGCGCCGGCCGCGAAGTTTTTGTTCGATCAGTTTGCAGCGCGAAGGAGTGGTAGTGGATGTTCTGGTGAACAACGCCGGGTTTGGTGAGTTTGCCGGTATGGCCGAGGAAGAAATTCTGGGGCAGATTCAGTTGAACGTTACGGCGCTCACCCAACTGACCGGGTTGCTTCTGCCGGCGATGCTGGCGCGGCGGAAAGATTATGAATGTGGCTTCGACGGCGGCCTTTCAGCCGGGGCCTTTGATGGCGGTGCATTACGCGACCAAGGCTTATGTGCTGTCATTCTCGGAAGCGCTGGCGAATGAGGTTGGGGGGGCGAGGGTGGTGGTGTGCGGTTTTGTCCCGGGAGCTACGGACACCGGTTTCCAGAGGCGCGCGGGGATGGAGAACTCGCGGCTGTTCAAGAAAATCGGGGCGATGAAATGTGGAGACGGTGGCTAGGGATGGATACCGGGGGCTGATGGCGGGGAAGACGGTGGTAATTTCCGGCCTGCAGAATTGGCTGGTGGCGGAGTTGGTGAGATTTGCTCCGAGGAAATGGGTGACGGCGGTTTCGCGGTGGGTGGCGGAGAAGGTCGAGTAGGGAATCGGCACAGATGCCGGCCTTTGTCCGGCGGACAGCCGAAGGCCCCGTCCCCACATTTGACACTTACTGGGTTGATTGGAGTTGTGAGGTTAGTTGATTAATGGCAGAGACGTCGAAGAAGTTAGATAGATCGGCGTGGCCCGCCAGGGTATCACGCTGTTTGCCTTCCACCAAAACTTTCACTTTAAGAATTCCGGGGATGTTGGCGGACAGCGTCTGGATGAGAGAGGCGACGGTGAGATCTTCGGCGAGCACGCCGGAACGGTGACCGTCGGCGAAGGCAGCGTTGACGTCGATGACGGCGAGGCCGGGATCGACGAGATAGACGCTGCGAATGTCGGAGCCCGGCGGCAGCGGGTGAGGTGAGGATTTATCGAGATAGAGGGCGATGAGGGCACGGAGCAATTCTTCGGCGCGCTGTTGACGGACTGACGGCATGGCAATTTGGGCAGACTGGGCACGGAGTATGCCGATGTCGTCGTAGGCGACGAACAAGGTCACGCGCTCGGTAGCTCCAGCGACGGGAGGGACCACAGGACGGGTGTCGACGGAA
>Ga0116133_1000202_pt1 | contig 17992 bp, 14 predicted proteins | sample June2015DPH_19_2_FD_89736 | JGI IMG/M metagenome (GOLD analysis project Ga0116133, IMG submission 89736) | Peatland microbial communities from SPRUCE experiment site at the Marcell Experimental Forest, Minnesota, USA - June2015DPH_19_10 | ecosystem: Environmental > Terrestrial > Soil > Wetlands...
CCGAAAATGTCGGGCAGATCGCGATTTACCTCGTAGATCAGCCGGTTGTGATCCCAGGTCTGCCCCGGCCAAAACCACTGCCAGCCAGGCCCCCGAATGAACGTTCCGATGATGATCATCGCGATCCACAGAATGATGAAGCCGAATAGGAATGTCCCAATGGAAAACTTTCGTTGCTTCCACGTGTAATACCCACTGCCCAGCGGGTTCGTATCGATGTATGGAATAACCATCAGGCCGATGATGATCATCGTGGGCATTACAACGCCGGCAATCCATGGGTCGAAATAGACGAGCATCTCCTGCAGTCCCAGGAAATACCACGGAGCCTTCGCCGGATTCATAGTTAAGTTCGGATTAGCAGGCTCTTCCAGCGGCGCGTTCAGCGTGATCGACCACACCATCAGAATGATCGTGACGATGATGGCGGCGAGAAATTCTATGCGCAACAGAAACGGCCAGACGTGCACTTCCTTCTGCCAGCCCGGCTTGAAGGGCCAGGTCTTGCGGTGATGCGTCTTGGCGAGCGCAGCGTCGCCTTCCAGTTGCTCGATCAACTGGTCGTTGGCGTGCGCCTGCTTCCAGGCCAGATAAATGTAGAAGGCCAACAGCGGGATCAGGCCCACGATCGGCACGTTATCCGGAGCCGAACAAATCTCCCAAAGTTGTCGCCAGTCCATAAGAGTTCTCTCGTCGAGCTACCCAAAACTGTTGTCATTCCGAACCGGGCTGAAGGCCCGGCGAGGAACCTGCTTGTTGCTTGCGGCGCTACTCTCCCGCTGCCTTCGGTCCTCTCCGTGGTTTATCCGCTTCAGCTTCCAACATCACGGGCGCCGGACCTGAGATTCCACCATCTTTCCTTACGCGCCAGAAGTGCACGATCATCAGGATGGACGCGACAATCGGAATTCCAATGCAGTGCCAGATATAGGACCGCAACAAAGCATTCGCATCCACGATCGATCCACCGAGAAGACCGAAGCGCACGTCGTTGTAGGGCGTCATGCCCAGCATCGAGCCGAACGGTCCTTCATGCCCCAGCAGCGGCGTCGCCCGCGCCATGTTCGTGCCCACGGTTACCGCCCAAAAACCCAGTTGATCGTCGGGCAGCAGATAACCCGTGAACGACAGGAGCAATGTAAACACGAGAAGCAGAACTCCAATGTTCCAGTTGAATTCGCGGGGCTTCTTATACGATCCCGTGAGAAACACGCGGAACATGTGAAGCCACACGCCGATTACCATCAGGTGGGCGGCCCAGCGGTGCATGTTGCGCAGAATCTTTCCGAAAGGCACGTCGTGCTCCAGATAGAGCACGTCGCGAAATGCCTGCACCTTGCTGGGATGGTAGTAGAACATCAGCAGCACGCCGGTGTAGGTGAGGATGATGAACAGAAAAAACGTAATCCCGCCCATGCCCCAGGTATAGCTGTAGCGCACCGCATCGCGATTGATCTTCGCGGGATGCAAATGCAGGAAGACGTTCGAGAGCACGCCCAGAGCACGGTTGCGCGGCGTGTCGTCATGCTTGTGGCGAAAGATCGAAGTGTAGACCTGAGTCTTGGTGGGATCTTTCAGCCCTTCGATCTGTTCCTTCGCCTTGGCGGGGATGTCGACCTTCATCGCCTGAATATCGTCTTTGACGCGGTCGACCAATCCCACTTTGCCGTTCCTGCCGTCCGGAATATTTTCGTCAGCCATGATCCCCTCGAAACCTTCGAATTGACTCAATGAATCAATGAGTTATTGAATCAATGTTTCTTACACCCCGGTTAAGAAAGCTCCCGGATCGTTAAATTTGCTGGGCTGCCCCTTCGGCCACTGGTACAGGCGGGAAGTATCCACAATGATTTGTCCGTCAGGCGCCAGTTCGACGTGGGCGCGGTCCATGGGACGCGGCGCCGGACCCTCGAAGTTAATGCCCTCGCTGTCATAGCCGCTGCCGTGGCATGGACACTTGAACTTGTTCTCGCTCGGCTTCCAGTCCGGCGTGCAGCCCAAGTGAGTGCAGCGCGCATAAATCACGAACACGCGGTCCGGTGTGCGATCCACCCAGATCCGGAACTTTTGCTGAAACTTGGTATCGACCCCCAGCGCGAACTCCGAAGGATAGCCGATCTTGAAAACCGTGTTGGGTTCGAAGAGCGTACGGGGAAGAAAGAATCGAAAAAAAGCGAGGAACCATGCGGTCAGGAATGCCGTTACCGCGACCCATACCAGCCGCCGCCTGCGCTGGTCGATCTCGGTGTTCGAGGGACCGGTGGAAGAAAGTCCACCAGCCGCCGCTGCCTTCGAGGTTCCAACCGCTGGTGTGCCCACATACTTCGTGGCATCCACCGCGCCCGTAGCCGCGGGCTTCGCCGCATCTGGATTCGGACTCGGGTTTGGTTGTTCGCTTCCGGGAACCGTCATGGGTACCCTCCTGCTTTATTCGTTCGGTCCTAATCGCCTGCGGCTGCCAACAAGCCTGCAGTTGTCAATCGTGCGCTGGTCGCCTGAATCTGCGCGCAGGAATCCTCTTCTTCGCCCAGCGCTTCCAGCACCAACTTCCCCAGCGCCGAGATAAACTTCGGAGAATCGTTCAAGCCCGCGCTCATCTCGAATTGCGTGATGCCCAGCCGCCGGGCCTCCTCGCGCGCTTCGTGATCAATCTCGCCCAGCGTCTCCACGTGATCGGAAACAAACGCCACCGGGACGATACATACTTCCCGTTTCTTCTCGTCGGCCAGATCATGCAGAGTTCGGTGCAGGGACGGCTGCAGCCACTTGCTCGCTCCCACTTTGCTCTGGTAGCAGAGCCGGTGACGGTTCGGCCATCCGGCGCGCTCCATCAGGAGACGCACGGTTTCCTCAATCTGCCGCTGGTAGGGATCACCCTTCGCAATTACAGACATGGGCACGCTATGCGCACTGAAAACAATTTCGGCTCGCTCGGGCAGCGGAAATCGCGCCAGGGCGTGTTCAACTTTTTCGATCACCGCGTCCAGATAAGCGGGATGCTGGTAGAAACTTGTTACGGTGTGCACAGGAACGTCGCTGCGGAATAGCCGCTGCCACTCGTTCAAGCTGCTGCCCGTGGTGGTGGACGAATACTGAGGGTACAAGGGGAGCAACACGATTTCGTCGCATTGCGCCGCCTGGAGCTGTGCGATGGCTTCACGCGTAAACGGATGCCAGTAGCGCATGGCCACAAAACATCTTACGTCCAGACCCTGACTTGCGAGTTCCACCTCCAGCGCCCGGGCCTGACGCTCGGTGAAGCGACGGATGGGCGAGCCTCCGCCAATCGTGGCGTAGTGGTGCTGCACTTTACGGGCGCGAGTGGTCGAAATCAGTTTGGCCAGGGGCTTACGACCGAGGCGGGCAAAAGGGAAGTCAATAATATCGGGATCGCAGAAGAGGTTATAAAGGAAAGGCTCTATCGCAGCCAGCGTGTCAGGCCCGCCGAGCTGAAACAGAATCACCCCCACACGCCGTGATGTGCGCGTCATCCCCCAGATTCCCCAGAACGGGCGAATCTACTCCCATCTGAGGCGAGAGTCAATGGCGGAATCGAGCAACATGTCGAAGAATTGTAAAAAGATTAAAACCGTCTCTAGAGAGCGGCTGCGGGCGCGGCCTTTGCCTTGTCCATTTCCTCGATCACAGCGTCGGCGAATTCCGAGGTTCCTGCCTTGCCGCCAATGTCTTTTGTGAGCTTTTCAGGATGCCGGTACACCTTCTCCAGGGCATTGCGAATCAGCGTAGAGGCGTCGAACTCCCCCAAATGTCTGAGCATCAGCAGCGAAGACCGCAAGAGCGCGGTTGGATTCGCCAGATTCTTTCCCGCGATATCGGGTGCCGACCCGTGAACCGCCTCAAAAATGGCGCAGTGGTCGCCCAGGTTTGCGCTGGGTACAAATCCCAGGCCGCCCACGAACGCCGCGCACAAGTCCGAAAGAATGTCGCCGTACAAGTTTTCCATCACCAGCATGTCGTACTGATATGGATTCATCACCAGCTGCATGCAGGTGTTATCGACGATGTGCTCGCCATAGGTGATTTCCGGATATCCCTTGGCCACGTCGCGGCAGCAGCGCAGGAATAATCCATCCGATAACTTCATGATGTTCGCTTTGTGAATAGCGTGGATTTTCTTTCGCTGGTTCTTGCGGGCATATTCAAAGGCGAATTTCGCAATCCGGGTCGAAGCCTTCTCGGTGATGATCTTCAAGCTTTCCACCACTCCGGGCACCACCTCGTGCTCCAGCCCGGAATACAGGCTCTCGGTGTTCTCGCGCACGATGATGAGATCCACATCCGGATAGCGCGTGGGAATATGCGGCAGATTCCGGATTGGGCGGAAGTTCGCATACAGCTCAAACTTCCGGCGCAACGCCACGTTGATGCTGGAAAATCCGCCGCCCACCGGCGTCGTCACCGGTCCCTTCAGCCCTACGTGAGTGCGCTCGATCGATTCAATTACCTCTTTCGGAATGTATTCGCCGTGCTTTTCAAAAGCATCGGCACCCACGGCAAAGGACTCCCATTCAAATTTCACGCCGGTTGCTTCCAGAATGCGCACCGTCGCCTCGGTCACCTCCGGCCCAATCCCATCCCCCGGTATCAGCGTGACTTTATGACTCATGACTGCACCTCAGCGGCCAGGAAGAACGTTGCGATTTCAAGTTGACTAGCCACTGACCACTGGTCACTGACCACTTTTCTTTACCCGCACGTCCCCGGCTTCCTTCGCTTTCACCAAATCCCGCAGTTCATTCATGAATTCGTTCACGTCCTTGAAATCCAGATAGACCGAAGCAAAACGCACATACGCGACTTTGTCGTAGCGCCGCAGCCGGTTCATGATGAGCTCGCCGAGTTCGCTCGTTTTTCGCTCGCGCTCCTGCGATTCGATGACGAACGATTCCGCCTCGTTCACAATCTGTTCCAGCTTGCTGATGGGCACCGGCCGCTTCTCGCAGGCGCGCAGCAGGCCGTTCAGGACTTTCTGGCGGTCGAACTTCTCCCGCCGTCCGTCCTTCTTCACGACCATGTAAGGGATCTCGTCGATGCGCTCGTAGGTGGTGAAGCGCTTGCCGCACTTCAGGCATTCGCGCCGCCGCCGGATCGACTCCGCTTCTTTGCTCTCGCGCGAGTCGACAACCTTGTCATTCGCAAATCCGCAAAAAGGACATTTCATGGCGCTGATGTTTTTCCAGCCAAACTCAAACCCTTATCATTACCAAAACACCCGAGCGAAAGCACCTCAACCCTTTGTCATTCCGACGCCTGAGCGGAGCGAGGAAGGAGGAACCTGCTTTTTTCTTTCAACTGAAAATTGTAACAGGCGAATCGAGGCCAAACTCGGAGCCCGTACCTACGTAATAGATGGGAACTCAAAACTCACGCCGGCGGTCCACCGATCTCCGATTCTTCCGCCCGGTGACTTTCCTCCGACAACTTCCGCAGCGACAACCTTTCGTGGTGCGCCAAGGCGAGGCCCAGCGGCACGACTGCGGCGAAAGTAACCAGCCACAGCAGAATCCCGCAACTTGCGGCCAGCTCCGGAGGCACGTCAAATACACTCGACAAGGCTGCGATGGTGGCCATCTGCGAGCCGCCGCCCACCGCCGGAAGTTGCAGCATCGAACCCACCATGCTGGCTCCCATCAGAATCAAAATCTGCGAAACTGGAATTTCCAGCGCGGCGACGCCGTAGGAATGCGTTACCTCCTGATACGCCAGCGCGATGATGTACCACATCCCGACCGAAACCAGACTCAGCATCAGCAGCGACATGGGGCCATGGATCGTGTCCAGCCCCTGGCCAAAATCCCGCACCTTCTGCGCCAGCTTGTGACCAAAATTCGAGGAGAGATGCCCAAACCTCTTTTCCACCCACCGCGCCACCGGCTCTCCGCTACGGCGGATGACAATTGCGCCCACCGTCGCCGCCAGCACCAGCCCGATCAAAAAGAATCCGCCTTCGCGAAAGCGCAAATAATACTCGGGATGGGGGATCGCAGGCAGTGCGCTGGGCAGAAAAATCGCCATCACCATCAGCACCGTGAACGCACCCAGGTCGAAGATGCGTTCCACCGCCCACACCGCCAACTGCGAGGAGAATGGAAGATCGGTCCGCCGCGCGATCAGGTACGGTCGAATGAACTCTCCCGCCCGTCCCAGCAGCGCCAGGCCGGTAAAACCGATCACAGTCGGCGACACCAGATCCCTCATCCTCGCCTTCGGGCGCACCGGCTTCAGGAAGATCTTCCAGCGCAGCGCCCGCAGGACGTAGCCGATATAAATCAGCGCGACGGCATGGAACACGTGAAACTTCTTGATGTGGTGGGTTTGGGCCCAGAATGTGCCCCAGTCAAAGGTCTGCCAATGTTTGTATTGCAGGTACACCAGAACGGCCAGGATGAGAAACACCACCACGCTGGCCACAATGCGCTTTTTGTCCATGAAGGGGAGAAGCCTCGCGCCGCGACCTTCGCAACGCGAAGCAGAAACGGCACTCCAAAGGTAAATGAGTGCGTCCGGGGGGTCAAACAACGTAACGCGAAAATGCAGTAGCAACCAAGGCGAAGAACGGTGATGGAGGGAGTTCCCGCATGCTACTTGGCGGTTGCCAGTGCGATCGCGTGGCGCACGTGCCCCCCCGATTTTTTCAGCGCGGTCACGGCCTGGGCCCGAGTAACGCCAGCGGCCAGCATCACGAGAGCCACGGGAGTGCGATTGCCGGAGGCTTGCAGCGTGCTGCGGGCGGATTTCTGATCGGCCCCGGTGGCGCGTTCGAGGATTCCGATCGCGCGCTGGATCAGCTTCTCATTCTTAGGTGCGACGTTGACCATGAGGTTGCCGTAGACGTAGCCCAGGCGGGTCATGGCAGCTGTAGAAATCATGTTCAGAACCATCTTGTGAGCAGTGCCCGCCTTCATGCGCGACGATCCAGCCAGGACTTCGGGACCGACCTGGGTGACGATGGCGAAATGAGCGGCGCGTTCGAGTGGAGAATTCGAGTTGCAGGTGAGCGCGATGGTGCGGGCTCCGCGCTGGCGGGCTTCGGCGACGGCGGCGACGGTGAAGGGAGTTCGCCCGCTGGAAGCTATCCCCAGGACCACATCGTGCTTGGTGGGCTTGCGCCGCGCCATCTGGTCGCGGCCTTCCTTGGAATCGTCCTCGCTGATTTCGGAGGCGGACCCGAGCGCTTTGGCGCCTCCGGCGATGATGAACTGAACCGAGCGGGGATCGGTGTTGAACGTGGGCGGGCATTCGACGGCATCGAGTGCGGCGATACGTCCGCTGGTTCCGGCGCCAACGTAGATCAGACGTCCTCCGTGACGGAGAGCGGCCGCGACGAGATCGATGGCACGCGCGATCTGGGGCAGGGCGCGGGTTACGGCAAGGGCGACGGTGGCGTCTTCGGCATTGATCAGGTGGGCAATGTCCAGGGACGATTTGCGGTCGAGGTCGTTAGCCGCCTCGTTCGACTGTTCGGTGCGGAGACGGCGGAGAGTGGATGGCCTGCGTTTCAAGTGGGACCTTTCGGGTTGGGGAGGGCTTTCTTATTCTAACCGCTTAGCGCGGCGCAGAAAGTGCCGCTCCTACGTGTTCTTCACGCAAACTCCCCGATCGCTTCAATGACTGCATCGTGAAATCTTGGGCGGACCTGTTTGATAGCTTGATTGGAGCAGTCGGGCCAGGTGCGGTTGGTCAGCAAAGTGATCGAGAGTTGGCGAACGGGATCGATCCAGAGAGAGGTTCCGGTGTAGCCGAGGTGGCCGTACGACTGCTGCGAAAAATGCTTCCCAGACTGCGACGGGACTGAAGGCGTGTCCCAGCCCAGGGCGCGGGATGTGCCTGTGGGCGCCGATTCGCGGCGGGTGAAGAGAGCGACGGTTTCTGGGCGGAGGATAGGGCGTCCGGCGTTGAGCATGGCGTGGGCGAATCTTGCCAGGTCGGCGGCCGTTGAAAAGAGTCCAGCGTGGGCGGCTACACCGCCGAGGACGCTGGCGTTCTCATCCTGAACTTCGCCCTGGATGATTCTTCTTCGAAAGGTCCGATCGTCAACCGTCGGAGGAATGTCCCCGCGAATTTCAATTGGAGGATTAAACGTTGTGCTGGTCATGCCCAGCGGGGCGAAGACTTCGCGCTGGCAGAAGCAGTCGAGGGATTCGTCGGCGATACGTTCGAGGGCGATGCCGAGGATGATGAATCCGATGTCGCTGTACTCAGCTCGGGTTCCGGGAGGGGCGGCGAGCGGCGTGTTGAAAGCTCGTTCCAGGAGCTGGTCGCGAGTGTGGGCTTTCAGGAATAACTTTTCATACGCCGGCAGGCCGGAAGAGTGTGCGAGGAGCATGCGCAGCGTTACCTCGCGGCGTCTGGGATCTTTGCCGGCATCAGAGATGAATTCGGGAACGATGGCGGCGAGGGGAGCGTCTAGGTCGAGCAAGCCGCGTTCGTAGAGGAGCATTGCCATGGGTGTCGTCGCTACAACTTTGGTGACTGAGGCAAGATCGAAAAGCGTCGCGGGAGCGACAGCGAGAGAATCGGACTGGTAAGTAAAGCGTCCGAGAGCTTTGAGGGCGATGAGGCGTCCGTGGTGGGTGATGGCGAGCGAGACCGCCGGGAAGGCATGCTGGGCAACGGCCTCCTGCAGAACGGAAAAGGCGGCGGCGAAGACTTCGTCTTGCTGCTCAAAGGCCTCGAGCAGCCGCAATGCATTGTCTGATGCGGTCATCAAGATGTCCATGATATGGCATAAGTGGCACCTGCTTACTTGAGTTTCTTGAGTCACTTGCCGGGGTTGTGTAGAGTCAGAGCATCCTGCTTAATCGGTCCAACTCGGGGTGGCGGGGACGTTGGTCCGTCCTTCGTTTTCTCTCGGTGATGGCGATTTGTTGCCTCGCTCACCTTGAGGGAGCTGAGGCAACCGGGGTGCGCCCGGTTGGACAGCCGGGGAGGGCTGTCCCCACACCTGCGGTCAGGCTGACGGCGGTCGATACCGTTATCCAAAATGCAATCTCTGACGGGAGCATCCCGGGAGCAGTTCTGGTGGTCGGGCATGACGGGCAGGTGATTTACCGGAAGGCTTATGGTTCGCGGTCTTTGGAGCCGCGGCGCGAGCCGATGACCCTCGATACCATTTTTGATCTGGCGTCGCTGACCAAGGTGATTGTTACGACTACGGCGGTGATGCAGTTAGTCGAGCAGGGCAAGGTGAGGCTGAACGATCCGGTGGCGAAGTATCTTCCGGAGTTTGCGCAGAATGGGAAAGCAGACATCACGGTGCGGCAGTTGCTCACGCACTACTCGGGGCTGGAGCCAGATCTGGATTTGAAGACCGCGTGGGAAGGGAAAGAGACGGCTTACCGCATGGCGTTTGCGGAGACGCCGCAGGACGCGCCGGGCTCGAAGTTTGCCTACAGCGACATCAATTTTATTGTCCTCGGCGCGCTGGTGGAGCGGGTTTCGGGCGAGACGTTAGATGAGTACGCGACGCGTCACATTTTTGTGCCGTTGAAGATGATGCATACGCGCTTCGTGCCCCCGTTGGCGTTGCGGGCTGGCTGGATCGGAAAGATCGCTCCGACGCAGTATGACGAGAATGAGCACATGCTGCGGGGCGTAGTGCACGATCCGACGGCGCGGCGGATGGGCGGCGTGGCGGGCCAGGCGGGATTGTTTTCGACTGGAGACGGTCTTGCGAAATTTGCTCAGGCACTGCTGAATGGCGGAGGAGGAATTCTTTCGGCATTGTCGGTGCAGAAGATGACGCGCCCGGAGCAGCCTCCGTCAGCGCCGGTGCTGCGCGGATTTGGCTGGGACATCGATTCTCCGTTCTCGTCGAATCGTGGGGATCTGCTGCCGGTAGGAGGATTTGGGCATACCGGCTTTACCGGAACATCGATGTGGATCGATCCAACGACGCAGACTTACATTATCCTGCTCACCAACGCGGTGCATCCGCGGGGGAAGGGCAATGCCATCGCCCTGCGCTCAAAAGTGGCGACGGCCGTGGCCGCCGCCCTGCCGCTGACCACCAGCGAAAAAGAGTCGCTGCGCTGGGAAAGCATCACCGGTTACAACGAGGCGCAGAGCGCGGCGCGGCGCATGAGCGTACGCAACGGCAGCGTGAAGAATGGAATTGATGTACTGGAGGAGCATGCTTTCGATGTGCTGCAGCTTGCCGGCCGCAAGAAGCGGATCGGGCTGGTGACCAACCAGACGGGAGTGGATGCCGACGGGCGGCGGACGATTGATGTGCTCGCAGGGGCTGCGGGAGTTTCGCTCGAGGCGATCTTCAGTCCCGAGCACGGCGTTACGGGAACGCTGGATACGACCGACATCAACAACTCGAAGGATGCGGCGACCGGAGTCCCGGTCTATAGCGTGTATGGCGCAACCGATGCCGCGCGGCGTCCGGCGGCGGATGTCATGAAGTCCTTGGATGCCGTGGTGATCGATATTCAGGACGCTGGCACGCGCTTTTATACCTACGAGACGACTCTGGGATACTTTCTGGAGGCCGCGGCCAAGGTCGGAATCGAGCTGACTGTGCTGGACCGGCCGGATCCGATTACGGGATCGTTTGTGCAGGGACCGGTTTCGGATGCGGGACACGAGAGCTTTACGAATTACTGGACGATGCCGGTGCGGCATGGCATGACCGTAGGCGAGCTGGCGAAGATGTTCAACGCGGAACGGAATATCGACGCGAAGCTCACTGTGGTTGCGATGGAAGGTTGGCAGCGCGGAGATTGGTTTGATTCGACCGGGCTGGGATGGGTGAATCCCTCGCCAAACTTGCGCAGCGTGACCGAAGCCGCGTTGTATCCCGGAGTGGCGCTTATTGAAGGCACGAACGTATCGGTAGGTCGCGGGACGGACACTCCATTTGAACTGGTGGGGGCGCCTTGGATAAAAAGCAAGGAACTGGCAGCATATTTGAACGGCCGCGGCATTGCTGGAGTGCGCTTCGTCCCGGTAACGTTCACTCCTACAGCGAGTGCGCATGCGGGGCAGAAATGTGAAGGAATCAACATTAGTCTGGTGGAGCGGAACGCTCTGGACGCGCCGGAGCTGGGGATTGAACTCGCGTCGGCGTTGAGAACGTTGTATCCCACCGATTTCAAGATGGAGCGAATGGCGGATTTGCTGGTGAATCAGGCGGCCTATGATGGCCTGGTGGCCGGACGCGATCCGCGGCGGATAGCGCAGGATTGGCAGGACGAGCTGGAGAAATTCCAGTTGCTGCGGCAGAAATACTTGATCTATAAGTGATCTCCGTTGGAATATGTGAGGGCAGGTACAAGAATGAAGTTCGTCCTGAAATTCGGCCTTAAGATGCTCGCAATTAAGATGCTCGCTCTATGGATGGCCTGGGTGGTCATCTCGCCGACACTCGCCAGCGCCCAGCAAGACACCTCAACTCCGTCCGGACAGCAATCCCAACCGAAACCGCCCGCAGAGCCCTCCACGGAGGCGGTCCTATACAAAAACACGCAGTACGGTTTCAGCTTCTCCCTGCCGAAAAGCTGGAAGGGCTACAAGATTGTCTCCGATAAGTGGGAAGGCAGCGATACGGCAAGAGGCGACGTTGAGCGCGGCCCCTTTATCTATATTCGACATCCCGATTGGACCAAGGAGAATCCCCGGCAAGATATTCCGATCATGGTCTTCACTCTCGCGCAGTGGGAGTCAGTCGCTCAGGGCAATTTCTTAATCAACGCGGCGACGTTTGTTCCCAATGAACTCGGACGTAACCGCAAGTACGTGTTTGCCCTTCCTCCTCGCTCCAATTATGCGGACTCTGCGGGAATGGATGAAGTTGACGAGATCCTGCGGCATGGCCCGCTCCACCCTTTCTGGTCGAAGTGAGGTCTTTTTCTCTTCCCAGTCAGTCTCCCCGGTTAGGCGCCACTTCTGGATAACCCCGAGCGCGAAAGCCAGCATCCTAGCGGCTGAGCGTGGTATTCTCGGGCTGAATTGCCGATTCTGGAGGTCTGTCATGCGCGGTGCGTGGACTTTCTTACTGCTGTCGGGTATGGCGTTGGGGCAAACGGCGGACACGCCGAAGCCGGAGAGTGCGGCCGCCGGTTCCGCACCTGCTGAGGCAACGGCGGCAACTCCCGCGCCAGTGGCAGCGGTCGATCCGCATGCCGTTACCATTCCGGCGGGCACCAGGATTCCTTTGGCGCTGAAGCAGGCAATCTCCACCAAGAACGCGCGGGAAGGCGACGCGGTCTATGCGGAAACGGCGTTTCCGTTTGTGGTGGACGACCGCGTAATTGTGCCGGCAGGGTCCTATATTCAGGGCAAGATTACCCACGTGGAGCGCGCCGGACGGATGAAGGGGCGAGCCGAGCTCCTGATCCATTTCACTTCCATGATTTATCCCAGCGGATACACCGTGATGCTGCCCGCATCGGTCGAGAACACGCCGGGGGCGGATAACAAATCGGTAAAGGATTCGGAAGGCACGATTCAGCAGGACAGCGACACCGGAAAAAAGATCGAAGATGCGGCCAAAGGTGGCGTCTATGGAACCATGGGCGGCGCCACCGCGGGAGGCTTAGCCACCGGCGGGTTGAACGGAGCCCGTGTGGGAGCGGGTCTGGGAGCTGCGGCGGGCATCGGGTGGGCCCTGCTGAAGCGCGGCAACGATGTAAAGCTGGATGTGGGAACGTCGATCGAAATGGAGATTCAGCGTTCCATCACGGTAGATGCGAGTCGCATCGCCGTCGCGAAGGCCACGCCGTAAGCCGCTACGAAGCACCCTTGGCGTTGGTCGAATAGCTGAACGGGTAGCTCTGGGCGTTAATCTCGCGACGAAGGTCTTCGAAGATATCATCGGGCATCTTTAGAAACACCTCGACCACTTCCGGATCGAACTGGCGGCCCGCCCAATCCTGGATTTCCTTGCGGGCCGCGGCCAGAGTTCTCGCCGGACGATAGGGGCGGTCGGAAATGATGGCATCCAGAGTGTCGGCGACCGAGAAAATGCGGGACCCCAGGGGAATTTCGTTGCCCTTCAGGCCGCGCGGATAACCGGAACCGTCGAAGTGCTCCTGGTGAGAGTAAACAATCTCGCAAACTTCGGCCAGGAACGGAATTCTCCGGAGCATCTGGTAGCCGTGGTAGCAATGCTCCCGCATGATCACCTTTTCCTCATCGTCCAGTTTTCCCGGCTTGAGAAGAATACGATCGGGGATCGCCATCTTGCCGATGTCGTGCAGGAAGGCGCCGCGTGCGATCACATCGATCTGCTCCCGGGGCAGGCCCATGGCGCGCGCGATCGCCATGGTGAAAGCGGTCACGCGCTTGGAGTGGCCTTCGGTCTCGCGGTCTTTGAGGTCGAGTGCGTCGCCTAGAGCCTGCAGCGTGATGTCGTAGGAGCGCTCCAGGTCGGTCATGGCAGTCTGAAGCTGGTCGGTGCGGGCTTCGACGAGAGACTCCAGATTCGTTTGATAAGTGCGGTTTTCCACTTTGAGGCGGCGGTTCTCCAAAGACCGGCCCACCGCATTGAGTAACTGTTCGCGTTCGAAGGGTTTCAGCAGGTAGTCGTAGGCCCCGTTCCGGATGGCGGCCAAGGCAACGGAAATATCGTGCACGGCGGTGACCATCACCACCGGCATGTCGGGAAACTTCTCCTTGGTGCGTTCCAGCAGCCCGATGCCGTCCAGGTCGGCCATCATCAGGTCCGACAGCATGAGCTCAAATACCTCGCCGGAGTTCAGCAGAGCGAGGGCTTCCATGCCGGAACCTGCCTGTTTGCAGGCATAACCGGCGGCGGCGAGGATGGCGCAGACAATCTCACGGATTGCCTCTTCGTCGTCTACTACGAGAATGCGGTCGGGCATGGGTCTCCACTACTACTATCGGCGATTTTACTCCACCCGCGACATGCCGAAAGTAACCATCCGGGTCCGGAAAGAGCACGGAGATGCAGCCCAAACATGATATTCAGAAACCAGGCAGTTTCACGCCCGAAGATGTGCGCCTGAACTGACTGAACTCATTGACTGAACCAACCCTAAGATGAACGCTTCCCTCTGGGCCCTTTGGAACACCGTCGCACAGCCTGCAATCGGCAGGCTGAAGCCCGGGGAGTGGGCGCTGTTGATGATCCTGGTAGCCTCCTTGCTCGTCCTGTCCGTGTTCCGCGAGCGCTACCTCTTGCTCTGGACCGCCGGATGGACGCTGCTGGTGGGTTCGCGTTTGGCCGGGTTGCACGGCGCTGGGATGCAAATTCCTGTCCGCTATGTTCCCGCGGTTGAGCAAGCTGCGTTTGTAATCGCCATAGGCCTGTTGTCCGGGGCCGTCCTGGCCTATGTCCGGGCCCGAAATCTGCTGGCCCCGCTGGCTGCGGTTACGGTGTGCGTGGCTGGCTTTGCCGTGGCTCGGGCGCTGCTGTGGCCTGATTCCTTAACCTTGCGCGTCGCTCTGGAAGTTTCCTACCGGATTGTCCTGCTGACTGCGGCAATTGCGCTGCTGCGCGCCCGCCAGGGCCGCCGCGAATTGTGGCCCGGAGTGCTGGCGGTCTGTCTGCTGTCCCAGCATCTGAGTTGGCCGCTTTTCGAAACCAGAGTTCCAGCCGGAGTCTTTGCCGCGGCAGACATCTTGCTGGGATTGAGTATGCTGCTCGCCGTGTTTCAGGAAGCACGTGCCCGCGCGCAACGATTGAGCGTGCTGCGGGCTTTGACCGATAGCATCGTGCTCGCTCAACAACAGGGCGGCATGATGGATAAAGCTCTCGAGGAATTGCGGTGCCTTACCCGGAGCAAGGCCGCATGGTTCCGTTTGATCGAGGGAGGACACCTCGTAGCCACCCACGCGGTTGGTGTTTCTCAGGAGTTCTTGCGGGAGATGAGCATTGCGGAGTTAACCGAGAGCGTTTCGCAGACGCTGGAGCGCGGCAAGCCCCAGCCGGCAACAAGAGCCAACGCGAGTTCGGAAGATGCGCACCTGCTTAAATCGGAAAAGATTCATCATCTGGTCTTGGTGCCGGTGCTGGGAAAAAAGGCGCCGATCGGGCTTGTAATTCTCGGGAGCGCGCGGGCCAGCAGCTTGACCGCCGAGGAACTCGACTTTCTGGAAACCTGCGGTCGCCAGTTGGGCATCGCGGTAGAGAACTTCCGTTTGCTGGAGCAGGTGTTGCGCTCGCAGCGGCAGTGGAGAAACACATTCGATTCGGTCCACGACATCATCCTGGCGCATGACGCCGATTTCCGCATCATCAAGGCCAACCAGATCCTGCTGGAGCAACTGGAACAATCGTCCGCGGACGTGATTGGCAGCACCTGCGAATCGGTATTGCCGCACGGTCTGGGCGAGTGGACCGGATGTCCTTACTGCGCCCGCGGCGACGACGAAATCAGCGAAGGTGCGGATCCCTGCTTCGGCGGCTTCTCGCTGGTCTCCACTTCGTCCTATACCGAACAGGGCAGCAAGCAAAAGGGAACCATCCACATCGTCCGTGACATCACGGAGCGGCGCTCGGCGGAAGAAAAATACCGTCTGCTGTTCGATCAAGTGCAGGAAGGCGTGTACGTCGCGACGCCCACCGGACGTTTGCTCGACTGCAATGACGCCCTCGTGCATATGCTGGGCTACGAACGCCGGGAAGACTTGCTCGCCCTGAACCTGGACCAGGACATTCGTGTGGATGCCGGGCAGCGCGATGCCTTTCACAAGGACATCGAAGAGCAGAATTACGTTCGCAATTTTGAAGTCACGATGCGCCGGAAGAACGGTACCCTGGTGCTGGCCGCGGAAAGCAGTTTCGCCACGCGGGACGCCGCCGGCAAGGTCGAACGCTATCAGGGATTTGTTCTCGACGTGACGGAAAAGCGGCGAGCCGAAGACGAGATGCGCCGCCGCAACCGTGAACTGAACGCGTTAAACGCCATGGCGGTGGTGGCCACCCAGTCTTTCGATCTGGATGAAATTCTAAATCTGACTTTAAGGCAAGTGGTTTCACTGTTCGGTGCGGAGAGTGGATCGGTATATCTTTCGGATTCCGACGCCCCCACCTACCGCCGTCGCGCGGCTTGGGGACCACGCAGCCGCGACAAATCACGGCCCGCTGAAATCAATTTTGCCGAGGGCTTCGGCGACTTGGTCATGCGCTCGCGGGCGGAAGTTCTCACCGCGGAATACCTTCCCCATCTCACCGGCGCCGTCGCCGATTTCGTTCGTTCCAACAGTGACGGATCCTGGATCTGGGTGCTCTTCTGGGGCAAGGACGCTCCCATCGGCATGATGGGCTTGCGCAGCCACGGCGAGTACGAATATTCCAGTGGGGAAGAGAATCTTCTGGTGGCGATCAGCCGCCAATTGGCGACCACCATTGAAAAAGTTCGGCTGTACGAAGAAACCTGCAAAGCCTATGAAGACCTGCGGCGAACCCAGGAACAGTTGCTGCAGAGCGAAAAGATGTCGGCGGTCGGCCAACTGATTGCCGGCGTGGCCCATGAACTGAATAACCCGCTGACTGCCATTCTTGGCTATGCCCAGCTCCTCGAAAGCGAAGGCTTGAACGATCGCGCGCAAGACTATGTCGCCAAGATGTTCAAACAGGCGCAGCGCACCCACCGGGTGGTGCAGAATCTGCTTTCCTTTGCGCGGCAGAGAAAGCCGGAGCGGTCGGAGGTCGACATCCGGAAGGTGCTCGAAGAAACCCTCGCCCTCCGTGACTACGATCTCAAGGTCAACCACATCTCCGTGGAAAAAGATTTAGGAGCGGAGCCCGCGATCGTGGTGGCCGATCCGCACCAGATTGAGCAAGTATTTCTGAACATCATCAACAATGCGGTCGATGCGGTTCTGGAAACCGGCCGGTCCGGGAAGCTGAAGATTCGCGTTTTTTGCGAGAATGGCTCCGCCTGCGCTGAGTTTGCCGACGACGGTCCCGGCATCAAGGACCCCAAGAGAATTTTTGATCCGTTCTACACCACCAAAAGTGTTGGGAAGGGAACCGGGCTGGGCCTGAGTATCTGCTACGGCATCGTGAAAGAGCACGGCGGGGACATCACCGCGCACAATGCGCTCGAGGGCGGCGCGGTCATTGACGTCCGCTTGCCCATGGCGGCGACCGCCGGTGCAGTTGTCGAAGCGGCTCCAGTTGCTCCACCCAGGCGGGAAGGCGCCATCCAGGGCCGAGTCTTGCTGGTGGAGGAAGAAGAATCTGTGCTGGAGTTCGAACGCGACGTTCTCACTGGCGCTGGGGCCAACGTGGTAACGGCGACCAAGAGTGAAGATGTGAAGACGCGCTTACTTTCCGAGCCATTCGATGCCCTGATCATGAGCGGCAAAATGCCGGCCGACTGGAACGCGAAAGAAGCCTGCCTCTGGCTAAAGCAGCATTGCGCCGACATGGAAAATCACGTGCTGTTTACGTTCTCAAACGGCGTTGAGCAGGGCGATGAACGGGCATTCCTGCAGGAAAACAACGTACCCTACCTGGTGAAACCTTTCGAAGTGGCCGAGTTGATTTCGCAAGCTCGCCGCCTGCTGCAAAAAGCCCACGCCGCCGCCGCTTCCGCAAGCTAGATGTTTCTTGGGTAGTGGGCTACTTTGAAATCTTCCTTTTGGCAGCCCATCGAACGCCAAAGAACATGACTAGATTAAGCAAGATGAAGCTGGCCACCGCTGAGATGACAAGCGTCTTCGCTGGAGTGTGATCCACAAAGGCAAGCTTGACCAGCATCCCCAGGATACCGGCATTAACGATGACGAATTTTGTTCTCGATGTCATTCACGCCGCTCCTTCCGTCCTCCGCTGCTCGTAAGCTCCTCCCCGCTGAAGACTTGCTTTCCGAAAGAGCAAATTTCGCGAAGCCATTCACAGCTCTGCCCGCAAGCTCTTCACCAGCCTTCTCAGAGCCTTCTCGTTGCGTCGGTACCAGCGCCACTGCCCCTGCTTCACCGCCTCAACTAAGCCGGCCTTAGTCAGAATCGCCATGTGATGCGAGATGGTTGGCTGGGAGAGCCGCACGCGTTC
>Ga0116133_1000207_pt1 | contig 17705 bp, 13 predicted proteins | sample June2015DPH_19_2_FD_89736 | JGI IMG/M metagenome (GOLD analysis project Ga0116133, IMG submission 89736) | Peatland microbial communities from SPRUCE experiment site at the Marcell Experimental Forest, Minnesota, USA - June2015DPH_19_10 | ecosystem: Environmental > Terrestrial > Soil > Wetlands...
AACTTGCAGGTTTCAGGCAAGGGTGTAGCGGCCCGCTGGTGCGTTACTGGACGGAACGTTCTTAGCCGGCGGCGGACCGGTCTGGCCAGGAACCAATGACAAAAAACAAAATTAGGAGACTGAAGAATCCGAGATGCCTTCCAATTTCCCGGCATTCGCATTCGTGCGCTCCCTGGACTGCAGCGATTGATCCAGCATGTGTTACAGACCCAGGTTCCTGTGGCCCACCGATCCTAAAGTCCCATCCTTTGGGAGTCAGTCAGCACCGTCAACAAGAATCGCACCGAAAAGTCGAAAATCCGGGGCGCCAATTCCCGTTTTTGAACCTTGGTGAACCCATGCCAGAGCCAAGACCAGTGCCAGCGGTCGCGACCGGCTGGCGAAGAAACAAGAAATACTCGATTCGCAATGCTATCGCTGTTCAATATTGCTCACTCTTGGACAAATAAGGAGCCGCTCTCCGCTTCCCCACTTTGGTCGATCGGCGCAAACAGCTTGACTCCCTTCGAGTGCAGGATGCTCTGGAGCCCTTCCACCGTTTGTTCGACTGAATGGTCACTCGACGGGTTTCAGTTTCGGCTTTAGCTCGAAGTTCCACTTCCAGATGGCGAAGACCGGCGGATAAACGATCAGTTCCATCAGAAACGAGGTGATAATTCCGCCGATCATGGGGGCGGCAATGCGTTTCATCACATCACCACCCGTTCCGATCGACCACATGATCGGCAGCAGCCCAAACAGCATGCAGGACACCGTCATCATCTTCGGGCGGAGACGTTTGACAGCCCCTACCACGATGGCCTCCCGCAGATCATCCCAACTGTTCATCCGTCCCCTGCGGATGGCGTCGTGGTAGGCAAGATCGAGGTATAACAACATGAAGACTGCCGTCTCCGCGTCTACTCCCAGCAGCGCGATCAGCCCGACCCATACCGCAATACTCAGGTTGTAGTTCAACAGGTAGAGAAACCAGATCGCTCCGATCGCCGAAAACGGTACAGCGAGAAGGATGATGAAAGTCTTCACCGCGGACTTAGTGTTGAAGAACAGCAAGAGGGACACGATGAAAAGAGTGATCGGCACCACGATCTTCAAGCGTTCTTTCACTCGCTCCATCGCTTCATATTGGCCGCTCCAGACCAGTTGATAGCCGACGGGCACCCTCACCTTTTCCGATACGATTTTCCTGGCTTCCGTGACATAGCTGCCGATGTCGCGCCCCGAAACATCAACGTAGACATATCCGCTGAGCCGGCCATTTTCATCGCGGATCATGCCGGGGCCGGTCTTGAGCGAGATGTCGGCAACCTGCCCTAACGGAATCTGCGCCCCGGAGGGCGTGTTGACCAGCACTCTCTGCAATGCGTCGATGTCACTGCGGTAATCGCGCAGGTAACGGACGTTGACCGAGTACCGTTCCCGCCCCTCAATCGTAGTGGTGACCGGCTCACCGCCCACAGCCGACATCAGAACGTCATTGGCATCGTCCACGGTCAGTCCGTATCGCGCGAGTTGATCTCGCTTCAGATCGAAGTCGAGGAAATACCCGCCGGTGGTGCGCTCGGCAAACACGCTGGTGGTGCCGGGGATGTCCTTCAGTGCCAACTCGATTTGTCCGCCGACTTTCTCGATTTCGCTCAGGTCGGAGCCGAGCACCTTGATGCCGAGCGGCGTGCGCACGCCGGTGGTCAGCATATCGATCCGCGCCTTGATCGGCATGGTCCAGGCATTCGAGATCCCCGGCATGGTCAGCGCTTCGTTCAAACCTCCGGAGGAATAAATCAGCTCCTGCGTAGTCTTGTGATCCGGCCAGAATCGGCTGAGTGTGCCCTGCAACCAATTCGGAGCCCATTTCGAGTACCAGCGTTCGCGCTTGGGCCACTCCGTTTCGGGCTTTAGAACTATGACAGTTTCCATCATCGAGTAAGGCGCTGGATCGGTGGCACTCTCCACACGGCCAGCCTTCCCGAATACGCGATAGACCTCCGGGAAGCCCTTAATGATCTTGTCTTGCACCTGAAGCAGCCGCGCGGCTTCGGTTACGGACAGGCCAGGCAAAGTCGTAGGCATGTACAACAAGGTGCCCTCATCGAGTGGCGGCATGAATTCCGAGCCGAGTTTGAAGAACACCGGCACCGTCAGCGCCATGGCAATGACGGCTGCGGCAATCGTCTTCCACTTGTGCTCCAGCACGAACTCAACTACAGGGTGGTAAAGCTTCATCAGGGGACGACTGATGGGGTGGTTGTCTTCGCTATGGATCGTGCCCACCAGCACGCTGTTTACGATTCCGGCCAGCCATCGCGGGCGGAACTTGAAGTTATCCATGCGGGTGAACAACAACCGCATGGCCGGATCAAGCGTGATGGCCAGCACTCCCGCGATCGCCATGGCAAACGTCTTGGTGAATGCCAGCGGCCTGAACAGGCGGCCTTCCTGGCCTTCCAGCGTGAACACCGGCAGGAAAGCGATGGCGATGACCAGCAGACAGAAGAAACTAGGTCCGCCAACTTCCTTCACCGCCGAGATCACCACTTGGCGATAGTCGCCAGGCCGCCCTTCTGCAATCCAGTGCTCCAGCTTCTTGTGTGTCTGCTCGACAACCACTACTGCCGCATCGATCATGGCTCCGATAGCGATGGCGATTCCCCCGAGCGACATGATGTTAGCCGTCATGCCGCTCATCTGAATAGGAATGAAGGCCAGCATTACGGTGACCGGAATCGTGACGATAGGAATGATGGCGCTCGGAAAGTGCCACAAGAAAATCATGATCACCAGGCTGACGATGATCAGTTCTTCAATCAGTGTGTGCCTGAGGTTATCGATTGAACGATCGATCAGCTCCGAACGGTCGTAGGTGTTGACGATTTTCATGCCTTCGGGAAGAGTGGGCTCGATCTCCTTAATTCTTTGTTTCACCCGCTCGATGACCTTCTCCGCGTCCTCCCCGAACCGCATGATGACCACACCGCCAACTACTTCTCCCTTGCCATCCAATTCACCGGTGCCGCGCCGCATGTCGGGACCGAAGGTCACCGTGGCCAGGTCCTTCACCAGCACCGGCGTGCCGGTCTGCGGGTTCGACATGACGACAATGTTGCCAATGTCATTGAGCGATTTGATGTAGCCGCGCCCGCGTACCATATACTCGCGGCCGGACATCTCGACCAGGCGGGCGCCGACATCGTTATTGCTCTTCCCAATGGCGCCTACGACCATATTGATAGGAATCTTGTAGCCAAGAAGCTTGTTGGGATCGATATTGACCTGGTACTGCCGCACGAAGCCACCCAAAGGCGCTACTTCGGCCACACCGGGCACCGACTGCAGCGCGTAGCGCAGGTACCAATCCTGGAAACTCCGCATCTTCTCAATGCTGTTTTGTCCGCCGGTATCGACCAGTGCATATTCATAGACCCAGCCAACAGCGGTCGCATCCTTCGCCAACTCAACCTCTACACCTTTGGGCAGGTGGGGTACGACGGAGTTCAGATACTCAAGTGTTCGCGAACGTGCCCAGTAAATGTCGGTGCCTTCCTCGAAGATGATGTAAACATAGGAGTACCCAAAATCTGAGAAGCCCCGAATGTCCTTCACCTTCGGCAAGCCGAGCAACGCCGACGTGATGGGATAGGTGACCTGATCTTCCATAATGTCGGGGCTGCGGTCCCACTTGGAATAGACGATGACCTGCGTGTCCGATAGATCGGGGATCGCATCCAGCTTTGTGTTCTTCAGCGAATGCCAGCCCATCAGCACGGCCGCGCCGACGAACAGAAGAACGAGGAATCTGTTGTTTGCGCAGATGTCGATGACTCGATCGATCATTGCTGGGCCTCGGCCAGCACTTCGGGTAGGCTCCGCAAAACGCCGCCGTTCCCGGCCACAAACTCTTCCGCTGCTTTTCGGTCGCTGAACGCGAATGTGCCGGGCGAGCAGCGGTCGAATTGCAACTGTTCCGCGTGCTTGGATTCATCCATCTTCGACATGTCGTGCTCGCACGCGATCACGCGGCTGTCCTCAACAAACCATGCCCCTTCCGGGCTTACCATCCTTCCCGTGGGATAGTCCGTTACCGCGATCAGCCGCAGGGGCTTCTTTTCTTGCCGGGCCTCCGTCACCGCACAGTGCGCGCAGCAGACATTGCGCCGCCGGCCGCCGACTTCAGCCACAACGTGGGCTTTCGGATTGATGTGACGCCGGCAGAATCCGCATTCCGTCTGCGAGCGCCGGCTCATCAGCAGATAGCCTCCGGCGAACAGGCCCGCCACCACGATCAGGACGATTACCGAATAGATCGATGCTCTTCTTGCCATGACCAGCTCCTCAGTGCTCCATCCCGCTCATCGCACTCTTCAGGCGGCTTTCGGAATCAATCAGGAAATTCCCCGAGATCACGATGGTTTCCCCTGCCTTCAGGCCGGACAGCACGACCACTTTGCCTTCGAGCTTCGCGCCCATCTGGATGACCCGCGGTTCGAACACGCCGCCGTCATGAACCACAAACACATACTGCTTGTCCCCGGAATCCATGACGGCTTCCTGAGGCACTGCAATCTGCTTCCCGTAGTTGATCTTTAACTGTACGTCGGCGAACATCTGCGGCTTCAAGTCGAACCTTGGGTTCGGAAACTCGATACGTACCTTTACCGTGCGGGACACGGGATCGACGGTTGGGTAGATATAGGTGATCTTCCCCGTGTAGTTCCGGCCAGCGTAGTAGCTCAGTTGCATGTCCGCCGTCTGGCCCACTTTCACGAACGGCACTTCGTATTCGAACACGTCCGCGTCCACCCAGATCGTGGATAGGTCGGTGATCGAATACAGATCCATGTCCGGAGTAACCGCAGTTTGCGGAAACGCCTTGCGCTCGGTCACAAAGCCACTCACGGGTGAATAGAAGGTCAGAGTCTTCGTGACTTCACCGGTCTCGTCGAGCTTCTTGATTTGCTCCTCGCTGATGTCCCACAGTTTGAGCCGTTCCCGAGTGGAGCGCAGCAATGACTGCGATCCCTGCGCTACGTCCGGGAATTGCGAGGAGCCCATCTCCTTTGCGCCGCGCTTGGCGATCAGGTATTCCTCTTCAGTAGCTACAAGATCCGGACTGTAAAGCGTGAAAAGCGGCTGGCCTTTCTTGACCAGTTGTCCCACGTAATCAACGTATTCCTTGTCGATGTAGCCGTTGACCTTTACATGTACATGCGCCAGCTTGGTCTCATCGCTTGTCAGCTGCCCAGTTGTGCGCACGGTTCGCACCAGAGACTGCCGCTCGACTGTCCCCGTTCTCACGCCGATCATTTGTTCCCTGTCGGGTGCGATGGTGACAGTGCCAGCAGGCATCGCCGCGGCGGTTGTCGCATTGTCACTGTGAGACGAGCTGTCCTCCGCATACTGAGGCGCCAGGTCCATGCCGTCCGGCGCTTTTCCGGGCTGGTTGTAATGATGCTGCGGGCTCATAGTGTCATACCAATAGAGAACCTTGCGTTCGCCTCCTGTTGCGTGCGTTTGCGAGGCCGGGTGCGAGCCCTGGAAGAGAGCCGAAACCCTTCCGCTGAAAATGACTCCGGCAGCCAATACTATTGCGGCCGCGAGTGCTGAGATTCTAAGAACTTTGTGAAACATCGTTTTACTCTCCTCTCGCCGGGTGCTGGTCGCCCGGTTGCGCGCGCGTCGAAGTCAGGTCCACGCCCACCATGCTCTCCATGCGCGCCAACGAAGATTGGTAATTCGCCAGCTCGCGGTAATAGTCGATTTGGTAATTGAGAACGGTTGAAAAATTTCCCAGAACGCTCAGGAAATCCACAGTGCCCACCTGGTAATCGGACATCGAAGACTCCAATGCCAGCGATGACTGCGGCACCACGCCCTGAGAGAACAAGCGTAGAAGTTCATCCGAGGCTTTTGCGGCCAGGTACTGCTGCTTCAATTCGAAATTCAGTTCGTTCTGCCGATTGTCGCGGCTGCTCTCGGCGGACAGCCGCTCTTCCGTAGCCTGCCTGACTTCCTCGCGTTGTTTGCTTTTGTAGAAAACCGGAATGTTTATCGCGAACGTCATGCCATACATGTCGGGCAGCATCGGGCGCTGTTGATACATGAACCCAACGCTTAGATCCGGATAAGAATCTTTCTGCGCCAGGTTTACCGCGAGTTGGTTGCGTTCAATCGTCTGCTCCTCGCGGCGAAGCCCGGGATCATTCTGCCGCGCCAGCCTGTACAAATCCTCAAGCGAGTAGTTCAGAGGCCACCGCTCGATATTTTCGGCTGGCGGGAGTGGCGCTTCCGGACTGCGCGCCAGCAGCGTGTTCAAACGCGCCCGGGAAGTTTCTCGTTGCTGTTGCAGCACAGTCATCCGCTGCAGCAGTAGTGAAATTTCGACTTGCGATCGAAGAACGTCCTGCTGGATGCCTTTGCCAACGCGGTAACGGGCTTCGGCGATCTGGGAGAGCTTCGTCAACAAATCTTTGTCCTTCAGCGTGGTCTGAAGCGCTTTGTCATAGAACCAGTATTCGAAATACGCCGTCTTCACGTCCTCGGTTACGCGCCGCCGAACCGCTTCCACGTCCGAAGAGCCGGCATCGGCCTCTTTCGAAGCAATCTCACCGCGCAACTTCAGCTTGCCGGGGTAAGGCAGGGTTTGCATTGCGTTGACACCGCGATAGCTTGAGGGGTCTCCGGTTTGCACAGAGAACGGTCGAATGTTACCCATCCAACTAACGCCGAGACTTGGGTCGGGCAGCGCCTTCGCTTGCGGCACGCGCTGCCGCTGCGCCTCCACACTATGCAGAGCGCTCTGAACGGCCGGATTTTTTTCCAAAGCTTCGCGGACGAAGTCCGCGAGAAGATGGCCTTCGAGGGGAGCAGGCGACGGGCTCGCAGTCTGTGTAGCTCCGGTCGCAGGTGCCTGAAGCGTGACCGGGACTTGAACTTGTTGTGAGACACCGAGGGCTGGCCACAAACAGCCAAAGGTAAGCAAAGCAACTATTTTGCTGGTCATAAACGTGTTCTCTCTTGCTCAGACGACGCTAAAAATGCGTGTTCGAAATCTTAGGCAATCACGCCTAAAAGGGATGAGCAAAAAAGGACAGCCTAGATGAGGAACGTGCAGAAGACAGACTGGCGGGAGGGACGCGATGCTCGGGCAAGCGGATCAGGCGGTTCGGCTTTTGCCGGTCCGGATGGAACATCCAGCGCCGAGGCAATGAGCGTTGGAGCCACATCGCCACCGACACCTGGAACCTGCGCCATTGGAGCGGGCGCCGGCCTGGCAGCAGAGACTTGGCAGCAGGAGCCATCTGCGGGAGCTTTTTGCATGCTGAATGAAGGCGCATGTCCGCCCATCATCGGGCAATGCGATGTGCAATGTCCGGCCGCAGCTTGCAACCAGCACGAACCCAGCGCCGACAACGGCATCGCCAATACAACCATTACCAGCGCCCAACCGACGAGTTTGAACCGGCACGTCATATTCCTATTGAAGATACTACGGGCGTCCGCCCTTCCGTGGCTGTGACCCGCGTCACCCCCGCTTAGCGTCGCACTCACACCGGCTCTAACTTCGACCCGGTCACTTAGTTTCCGCTGCCTCGGTGGGAGCGGGATAGTCTTCTTACCTTATACTACCGTCTCCAGAGTTGTCGGATAGAGTTGTCGGCTGGCTGCCAAGGGCGCCGCCTACAGAGAGGCAAGATTAAATGGCGCGAGTGTTCATCACAGGTTCTTCCGACGGACTCGGCCGAATGGCCGCACAACTTCTCCTCGAGCAGGGGCACGGCGTAGTCCTGCACGCTCGTAACCAGCAGCGAGGACAGGAAGCGCTGTCCCTCGTTCCAGGGGCGGAGACCGTCGTCATCGGCGATCTGACCAGCATCGCGCAAACCCGCAACCTGGCGGAACAGGTCAACGCACTTGGCTCCTTCGATGCCGTGATCCACAACGCGGGTATCGGCTACCAGGAATCTCGGCGTATTGCGACCGAAGACGGCTTGCCTCATGTATTTGCCGTCAATACCCTTGCACCGTATATCCTTACCGCGCTGATTCAAAGGCCGAAGCGCCTCGTCTACCTGAGCTCCGGCCTCCATAAGGGCGGCGATGCGAGCCTGAAGGATCTCGCATGGGAGCACCGTCCCTGGCAGGGACAACAGGCTTACTCCGATACCAAGCTGCACGATGTGCTTCTGGCCTTCGCGATCGCACGCCGCTGGACCGACGTTCTCTCCAATGCACTCGAGCCCGGCTGGGTGCCAACCAAGATGGGAGGTCCGGGAGCGCCGGACGATCTGGACGCGGGGCACCGCACTCAGGTCTGGCTCGCGGTCAGCACCGACCCGGCTGCGATGGTCACGGGAGAGTACTTCTTCCACATGCGGCCTCGCACCCCGCTCCCCGCCGCCCGCGACGCGGAGCGGCAGGAAAAACTCATCGAGGCCTGCAAACACTTCTCGGGAGTGGATCTGCCCACGTAAAGTTCCGCACCCTCACGGTCGGCAGCCATGGAGCATCCCGGCTCCGTCCCCGAACCGAATTGAAGGAGTGTCCAAAGGTTTCCCTTCGGGCACGGGTGCTCTCTCCAGTCCTGTGTAATATTGAGGATGACTCGTGCATCTGCTCGAAAACATTCCGCTCGCGCCGCTTACCACCCTCAAGGTCGGAGGCTCGGCAAAATACTTCGTCGAGGTGAGCGGTATCGCTGACTTGCAGGAGGCCATTCGATTCGCGCGCTCGCGCGATCTGCCTCTCTTCACTCTGGGCGGCGGCAGCAACCTGGTGGTCGCCGATGCGGGTTGGCCGGGCCTCGTATTGAAAATCGCGGTTCAAGGCATTGAACAGCATAGCGGTCACGATGAGGATGGCAAGGTTATCTTCGACGTGGGCGCCGGCGAATCCTGGGACAAATTTGTTTCTCACGCCGTGATGGCCCGCTGCGCTGGCGTCGAGTGCCTGAGCGGCATCCCAGGCAGCGTCGGCGGCACGCCCGTGCAGAATGTTGGCGCCTACGGTCAGGAGGTTTCCGAAACGATTGTCTCGGTGCAGGTTCTGGATCTCAAAGACGGCCAGGTGCGCGCACTCTGCCGTGAAGCCTGCGGCTTCGGCTACCGGACCAGCATCTTCAATACCAGCGAGCGCGGACGCTTCATCGTTCTCCGCGTCACCTATGCGCTCACACCCGGGGGCAGCCCACGCATCGCCTATGCCGATCTCAGGCGCCATTTCGAAGGACGCGAAACGCCGCCCGATCTCGCCGAAACCCGCGAGGCCGTGCGCCATATCCGCGCCCTCAAAGGCATGCTCATCATCCCCGGAGACGCCGATTGCCAGAGCGCGGGGTCGTTCTTCAAGAATCCTGTGCTTTCCGCCGGGCAGCACGACGATCTGAAACAGCGCGCCGTCGCACGCGGTTTAACCTTGCCCAGCTATCCCGCGCTCGAAACCCGCAAGAAAGTTTCCGCGGCCTGGCTGGTCGAGCGCTCCGGGTTCAACAAAGGATTCGGCTTTGGCCGCGTCGGCATTTCCACCAAGCACGCCCTAGCCATCATCAATCGCGGCCAAGCCACAGCCGCCGATGTCATCGCTTTGAAAGAACACATCCAGCAGCGTGTGGAAGAAATCTGGGGCATCCGCCTGGAACCGGAACCGGTCATGGTCGGCTTCTGAAGCTGATCGACTAGGCTTTCTTGTCTTCCTTCATCTCTTCCTTCATCAATTTCCGCAGCGCTCCATTGATCCGTGTCTGGTAACCGCTCCCCGATTTCTTGAACCAGGCCAGCACATCGGCGTCCAGACGTAGCGTGACCGCCTTCTTGAGCGGCTTATACCACTCCATCCTCTCCGGAAGCGAAAAAGAACGCCGCTTCGGCTCCTCTTCGGCCACGGCGCTCAAGCTGATCGTCTTCTTGTTCTGGTTGTTCTTGCGGGTTGCCTTCCGGACCTTCTTAACTCCTGTGGCTCGTTTCATTTAGGAGGAATTATACATACAAAATCGTGCTTATGCCTTTGCAGGTACAAATGTTCCGACTGGAACATTAGCGCAAACTGCTCTGGTGTTTCGGCGGGAACGTTTCGTCATTGCTGCGTTGAGGTCTTCGCATCCGCGGGCAAGAGCTTGCCTTGTGCTCGCAAGCCCTGAGCGAAAGGGACGCTCACGCCACACCAGGAAAACGGCGCCGCCCCGGTTCGTGACCCCGGTTTCTCAATTGTGACCCCATTGCATGGGGCAAGGTGCAACGATCCGCCCGGCGGCGCTAAATTACTCATCGGCAAGTCTTGCCGCCTGCTTAAATATCTTCACAAACATTTCTCGCGTGAGCTTGCCGGTCTGTGTGTTCTGGTTCGAAGGATGGTAAGAGGCCAGTAACACCTTACCATTGGGTAACCGGTAACTGGCGGCGTGTTTGAAGGGGTATGATCCCCGATTGAAGAGCAGGCCGCGTCGTTTCAGATAATTCAGATAGGCATCGAAGCCGATCTTGCCCAGCGCCACCACGACCTTTACCTTCTCTAATCCTGCCATCTCGCGGTCGAGAAAGTGGGAACACTCGGCGAGTTCTTGCGGTGTGGGCTTATTGTCCGGCGGGGCGCAGCGGACCGCGGCAGTGATGTAGAGATCTCTTAGCTTGAGTCCATCGTTGCGATCGGTGGCATTGGGCTGGCTGGCGAATCCGGTTTCATAGAGCACAGGGAACATGAACTTGCCGGAGGCATCGCCGGTGAAGGGGCGTCCGGTGCGGTTGGAGCCGTGGGCGCCGGGAGCCAGTCCCATGACGAGGACGCGCGCTTCGGGATCGCCGAAGCCGGGCACGGGCTTGCCCCAGTATTCTTGGTCAAGGTAGGCGCGGCGCTTCTCGCGGGCGACCTGCTCGCGATAGGCGACGAGGCGCGGGCAGAGCGTGCAGGCGATGACTTCGCGGTTGAGGACGGTTAGCCAGTGGGGATTGTTATCGTTCATGTATTTACTATTAGTTATTGATCACTATTGAGGGCCTTGAGGTGCCGGCGGATCCAATGGAGTATCTTAGCGAAACGAAATTCGTGGCGCTCCATGGAGCCGCAGATGAACTCGTATCCGGCCGTGGCTTCGACTTCGATGTAGAAGCCGTTGCGGCGGAGGAAGACATCGGCGGCGGTGAAGGCGATGCGCTTGTTGCCGTCGAGGAAGCCACGGTTGTTGCCGAGCGACTCCATTAGTGCCGCTGCCTCTTCTTCAAGTGAGTTGTAATAGCCGGTTTGCGGACGAAAAACTGCGGCCTCAACGGCGCCTCTGTCGCGGACTCCATGCATCCCACCGAACATTTCGATGAGTCGATGCTGCATCTGATAGACTTCCGCGACCGTCAGGTAGTCCGACATTTCGGTAGTGGTGCAAGCATATAAGGAAGCGAGCAAAACGCGCGAGTGTCGCGTCGCAAAGAACGCGACGCGTTGCGCGGCTCGCCCAGGTCCTTCGTTCGCGCAAAGAACGCGCTCCTCAGGATGACAATTGCTACTTGGCGAGACGCTCAAGCAAGTCACGGTTCACGGCGACCGACTGCTCGAAGGCGTTCATCACCTCGGGGCGGACCAGGTGCTGCGACGGGACCACGTTCTTAAGGTAGAACTTCAGTGCTTCTTCCAGCACGTGCCGCTGCGATTGGCCGTTGCGCTTGGCGACAGCGACGAACTCTTTGTAGAGCTTGGCGTCGATCTCGGGTGTGAACTTCTTGGTCGTGGCTGGCATCGCACGGGCCTCCGACCTCTATTCTAGCGGACTCGAGCGGGAAATCAAGGCAAATCTTGATTTATCAATATCACCACAGAAAGCTCGTTGTGCGTGCATTGGTGGTGCCCATCCGTCGAAAACCGCGACGGATGGGGCAGCCTCGGCCGTGGTGGCGCAAGGATGGGCCAGCCCCCGCAGGCTCAGTCCTTGGGCCACTCGTAGGGGAAGAGTTTTCCGGCAGCCTCGGGCGAGATCGTGACGCCGAACTCCTGCGCGGCACGTGACAGGACGGGATCGCGCCCAGACTCAAGGTCTAACGGTTGCGGGAACGCCACCTCGTCAGGGTTCACGCCGGTGTGTTCGAGACTTTTGCCATCGGTCATGATCAGGTTGGCGATGGTAACTTCCGCGCCGTAGTCCACGCCGGAACTAGCGAAGTAGTAGCCGGTCGCTTCCATTACGCTTCCGGAGCTGCGGTCCCCAATTACGGTGCCACGCTTTTCCAGTTGCATCACCCGCGCGAAAATCTCCGACGCCGACGCCGATTGGCTATCGACCAGAACGATCACTCTTCCGGGAAAGTAGATGGAGCGTTCGCTCTTGACGACTTCCGAAGTGGTCTTCTTGCGCTCCACCTTGTCACCCAGTTTCACGTCATGATCGAAGAACATCCCGAGGAAATACTTGAGCGTCTCATCGGCCCCACCGGAGTTACCTCGCAAGTCCACGATCAGAGCTTTGGCGTTGCGGATTTTGTGCCTGAGGGCAAAGAAGTCATCGGCATCGTAGAAGAACCACGGAAACTTAAGAATGACCACATCGCCGACCTCTGCCCATTGCATTCGCATTCGGCGTCTTACGTTCTGGTTGCGGCGGTAGAGATCGTAGCGGACGCTCGCTCCCGGCTGGTAACCTATGTCCGGCGACAAGGTGGTTTTCGCCTCGATCGCCAACTTCTGCTTCTCCCCCGAAGGGTACTGCACCTCCAGGTGCATTTCCGGCTGGGGATTCAGAACATAATCCAGATACTCGATGCTGCGAAAGTTGCGCCGGGTGGGAGCAGTTCCATTAATCGTGAGGATTTGGGTGCCGGGCTTGAGCCCCTTCGCCTCCGCGTCGGACCCCGGCCGCACGCGCGTGACGAAGCACAAACTCCAAATCATCTGATGTTCGAAGCCAAAATCCAGGCGATAGGGCCGGGCGGGGGGCTCAAATACGGTATGCGAGTCATGCAGAGCATCCACGGCTACGGCAATCTGCGTGAGCGCCTCGTTCAGAGAATTGGACGCTGCAATCTTGACTCGTGCGTTCGCCAGTACGGCGTTCCAGTCCAATCCGTTCATCTTCGGATCGTAGTAAAGCTCCCGAATTCCCTTCGAGACTCCGTCAAGGATGCCCAGGGCTTTTTCGCGGTCAGCCTTCGCGATGGCTCCTGGCGCGGACTGCGCCGCGGACGCCGTCTGCTGCGCTGGCAAAGTCGTGGGCGGCAACAGCGCCAGCGTGACGATGAGAACCAGTGCGCTTCGGTGCGGCATAGGCGATTTCCTCCTTGCAACCTTGCCGGGACACAGAGAAATATCACATGAGCGAGCTTGCTTGCCAGCTATTTTCATCCTTGTTCCCATAGGGATGGCCGCCATTATCCCAACTCCGTTTGACGGTGCTCCCCTCCCGTCTTTACACTCAAGTTAACGCCGTATGAATCTGGCCGGGTTCTGTTTGCTCGACGGAGCCTCCGGAGACAGCGGGGATCGTGAAAGGCAAAAAGTGAGTCCCACAGAAACCAGCGACGCGGCAAAGACGGACAGTACTAATAAGGACATCAAGCGGGAGATCTCGGTTGAGATTCCGGCGGCGGAAGTTACCCGCGAGACCGAGCTGCAGATCCAGCGCTATCAGAAGAGTGCGCGGCTGCCAGGGTTTCGGGCGGGACACGTGCCGGCTTCCATCATCCGGCAGCGTTTTGGCGATGGGCTGAAGAACGATGTGATCGAAGCCCTGGTGCCGAAGCACTTTCGCCGGGAAGCTGAGAAACAGGGGCTGATTCCGGTGTCGCAGCCGCGGGTCACCGACCTGCAGATGAAGGACGGCGAGCCGCTGACCTTCAAGGCCAGCTTTGAGGTGCTGCCGGAGATTCAGGTGGAGGGGTACAAAGACCTGCGCGCCGACAAGCCGGAGATTGCCGTCACCGACGAGGAAGTTGAGCAGGCGCTCACCAACGTACGGGAGCAGCATGCAACCTACACTACGGTGGAAGGGCGTCCGCTGGCCGAGGGCGACTACGCTCAGGCTTCCATGGACGGCAAGCCCAAAGACGGCCAGGATGTCGCGGAGGCCAAGGCGAATCCCGTACACATGGACGATGTGCTGATCGAGATTGGCGGGAAGAACACGGTGCCGGAGTTTAGCCAGAACCTGACCGGGGCGTCGACCGGCGACGAGCGGACGTTTGACGTGAGCTATGCCGAAGACATCTCCGACAAGCGGCTGGCGGGCAAGACATTTATCTACACGGTAAAAGTAAACGGCATCAAGCAGAAGAATCTGCCTGAGCTGAACGATGATTTTGCCAAGGAGTTGGGCGAGTTCACCAGCCTGGAGCAAGTTCGCAAGCAAATCCGCGAGAACATGGAGGCGGAGAAGCGGCACACGGCGGAGCATGCGGCGAAAGACAAGCTGGTTGCGGAACTGGTGAAGCGCAATGATTTCGAGGTGCCGGAGTCTTTGGTGGACCGGCAGATCGACCTGCGCCTGGAGCGAGGACTGAGGGCTTTGGCGGCGCAGGGCATGAAGATGGAGGATTTGAAGAAGATGGATTTGCCCCGGCTACGGGCCGGGCAGCGGGAGCAGGCGGTGCACGATGTGAAGTCTTCGTTGCTGCTGGAGCGCATCGCGGAACTGGAGAAGATCTCGGTCAGCGACGAGGAAATGAAGCGGGAGATTGAAGCAATGGCTCGGCAGTCAAAACAGACGTCCGAAGCGGTGCAAGCACGTTTGACAGAGGATGGGGGCCTCGATAGAATCCGGATGAGAATCCGCAGCGAAAAGACCCTCGAGTTTCTTTATCACCAGTCCGCGTAGTCATATCGATAAATATAGATAAGGACGCGGACCACTTTCGACCCTCCCCGAGCAGCGAAGGCGTTAGTTCGGGGCGGAGTGTGGCAGGTCCGGTGACGGTAATGGCCCAGTTTGATAAGGAAGCGAGCCAAACGCGCGATTGCTGCGTCGCAAAGAACGCGACGCTTCGCGCGGCTCGCCCAGATTCCTCGCGGCGCAAAAGACGCTTGCTCGGAATGACAATCGGACTGAGCCACTCCCCCCGGGGATAGGTCAGGTAGAAGATGAAAAGCAATGATCCGCAGATGATGCTGGTACCGATGGTGATTGAGCAAACCGGGCGGGGCGAACGCGCCTACGACATTTATTCCCGGCTGCTCCGCGATAACATTATTTTCATAGGCACGCCGATTGACGACAACATCGCCAACCTGGTGATTGCGCAAATGCTGTTTCTAGCCCAGGAAGATCCCGAGAAAGACATTCAACTTTACGTGAACTCTCCGGGCGGGTCGATCACGGCCGGCATGGCGATTTATGACACCATGCAGTACGTGAAGAATGACGTGATGACGCTGTGCGTAGGGCAGGCTGCGTCGATGGCGGCACTGCTGTTGGCAGCGGGCGCGCCGAAGAAGCGGCTGGCACTGCCGAATTCCCGAATCCTGATTCATCAGCCTTCGATGGGAGGGTTGTCAGGGCAGGCTACGGACATTGACATCCATGCGCGCGAGATTCTGCGCATGCGGGAGATTACTAATCAGTTACTCTCCAAGCACAGCGGCCAGAAGCTGGATAAGGTGGAAAAGGACGTGGAGCGGGACTTCATTATGAACGCGCAGCAGGCGAAGGAGTATGGAATCATAGACGATATCATCTACAAGACCGGAAAAGCGGTATGATCTGCCTTCGCGCCTGAACTGTGCATCCGCAGCGACGGCGGGAGAAAGCGTAAGATCAGGAGTAAGGGGCAGAGGTCTGGTTTATATCGCAAGCAGTTTAAAGGAGTAGAGCCGAGTGAAAAACAAGTCAGGCTCCGACGAGATTCTGCGCTGTTCGTTCTGCCACAAGTCGCAGGATGCCGTAGCCAAACTCATATCGTCGCCCAGCGATTATCCCCGCGCCTATATTTGCGATGAGTGCGTGGCGGTGTGCAACTCGATCCTGGAAGACGACCGCACGGCCACTCCCCAAACCGCGGCGCCCAACCAACTGCCCAAGCCGCAGGAGGTGAAGACCTTCCTCGACGAGTACGTCATCGGGCAGGAGCAGACCAAGAAGAAGCTGGCGGTGGCGGTCTACAACCACTACAAGCGGATCTTCATGAACCGGCAGAAGACGAACGATGGCATCGAACTGAGCAAGTCGAACATTATGCTCATCGGTCCGACGGGCACGGGGAAAACGCTGCTGGCGCAGACGCTAGCCCGCATGCTGGACGTGCCGTTCGCCATCGTCGATGCGACTACGCTCACCGAAGCCGGGTATGTGGGCGAGGACGTGGAGAACATCATCCTCAAACTGCTGCAGGCGGCCGAGGGCGATGTAAGCCGCGCTCAGACCGGCATCATTTACATCGACGAAATCGATAAGATCGGGCGTAAGGACGAGAATCCGTCGATTACTCGCGATGTTTCCGGGGAAGGCGTGCAGCAGGCGCTGCTGAAGATTCTGGAAGGAACCATTGCCAACGTGCCGCCGCAGGGCGGACGAAAACATCCCCATCAGGAATTCACTCCGGTCGACACCACAAACATTCTGTTCATCTGCGGAGGAGCGTTCGTGGGTCTGGAGAAGATTATTGGACGGCGGGTGGGGAAAAAGTCGCTGGGCTTCCGCGGCGGCGAAGAGGCGGACAAGGAAGATCTCGTCGTCTCGCGCAAGCGTAATTTCGAACTGCTGAGCGAAATCCAGCCGGAAGACTTGATCAAGTTTGGTCTGATTCCCGAATTCGTGGGACGGCTGCCGGTGGTGGGCATGCTGGAAGATCTTGACGAATTTGCGCTGATCGAGATCCTCACCCGGCCCAAGAATGCCATCGTGAAGCAGTACCAACGCCTGTTTGAGTTCGAGAATGTGCGTCTGAAGTTCAGCGATGAAGCTCTGCGCGCCATCGCCCGCCAGGCTATGGCGAGGAAGGTGGGAGCTCGGGGACTGCGCATGATTCTGGAAGAACTCATGCTCGACCTGATGTTCCACCTGCCCAGCCAGAAGAAACTAAAGGAGTTTGAGGTTACGCGGGAGATGGTGGAGAAGCGCAATGCTTCCGTGACTTTGGAGAAGGCTGGCTAGTGAAAAAGTAGTAAACTGGTAAGGAAGCGAGCCAAACGCGCGGTTGTAATCGCGCGGCTCGCGCAGGTCCTTCGCCAAGCAAAAGACGCTTGGCTCAGGATGACAAGAGGCGCACGGCGATTGTCATTCAGCACGTAATCCAGGGAGATTGAGTGACCACATCCAAGGAAAAATTCGAGAGCAAGAAGCTGCCCATGATGCCCATCCGGGACGTGGTCATCTTTCCTTACATGATGACGCCGTTCGTCGTGGGCCGAGAGTCCAGCGTGCGGGCCCTCGAAGAGGCGCTGGCTGCGGACAAGAAAATCTTTCTGGCCACGCAGCACGATGCCTCCATCGACGAGCCCAAGTCCAATGAGATTTACCAGGTCGGCACCATCGTCAACATCGTGCAGAGCCTCAAGCTGCCCGATGGCAACATCAAGGTGCTGGTGGAAGGCATTGAGCGCGGCCGACTGCTCCAGGCTACCGACGCGGACGGTTACATGCAGGCTAACGTTCGTGTCGCTCGCTATCCCACCGAAATGAACGCCCAGATTGAAGCGGGCATGCAGCGCGTGACCACGCTGTTTGAGCAGTATGTAAAGCTTTGCCAGGCGCTGAATTACGAAACCATGATCTCGGCCGTACGGATGGAAGATCCGGCCAAGCTCAC